>Ga0082212_10002687_pt1 | contig 25683 bp, 21 predicted proteins | sample TergutNt197P3_FD_71548 | JGI IMG/M metagenome (GOLD analysis project Ga0082212, IMG submission 71548) | Neocapritermes taracua P3 segment gut microbial communities from Petit-Saut dam, French Guiana - Nt197 P3 | ecosystem: Host-associated > Arthropoda: Insects > Digestive system > Gut ...
CTCGTTCATGGCCCCGGCCCCGGAGTAGCGGGTCTCGGCAAAGAGGTTGTCGCCGAGCTTGTGGAGCCCCCAGGGGTTGAGGAAGCGGGTCAGGCCGATCTGGTAGAGTTCCATCTGGAAACCGTTGGTGAAGATGCCCGTGACCACCCCGTCCTCGCTGATGGAGACCCGCTGGAGAGAACCGGCGGCGTGGCCGTCCTGGCCCTTGAAGAGGGTGGCGTTGGAGGCCGCGTATTGGGTGGTGCTCATTTCCCGGTCCACCTTCCAGGCCGCGCCCAGGCCGCCCGGATTGCGGGCCCCCATGTCGAAGGCGATGTGCTGAGTGATGGTGGGCATCCCCTCGGGATAGGGCGGATGGAGGGCCATCGAGGCCGAAGTGACGAAGGACACGTCGAAATCGAAGAGGCCTTCCTTGTTGGGGGTCAGGTTGGTCCAGGCGATCTGCTCGCTGGTGGCCCCGACCTTGAAACCGTCCTGGCCGGGCTCGCCGAACCTTAAGGGAATATCCTTCTTGTCAAAGGTGACGGTCAGGCCCGAGCCGAAGTGATAGGGACCCATGGAATTCTTGTCGGTTATGGTCACATACTGCCGCTCGCCCGTGCTGGTGTCGATGACCGTGAAGCCGCTGGTGGCCGGGGAATCCTTCACATTGCTGGTCCAGTAAATGGAAGTGCGGCCCTGGGTGCGGGGGTCCTTGGCGTAGACATCGGGCCGCTGGGCCATGAACGGCCACGGGGCCTCGGTGCCGGCGGAGCTGACAGCGGGGTTTTGGGCATAGGGCAGGTTGTTCTTGATTTCAAGATACATGGACGCGCTGAAGCCGCGGATGGCGGCGCTCTGGGTCGGCCATTCCTCGACAAAACAGTCCTGCCAGGTAGTGAAATCGATGGTGCTGTTCGGGACGATCTTGTCCTCGGGAGCGACCTTGGTGGAATCGTTCTTATAAGCGGCCATGCGGGGGTCGCCGGTCATGTTCAGATAATTCATGTAAACACTGAAGGCATCCAGCCAGGAGTCGTCGTCGGCTTTCAGCTTTTTCTCATCGACCCCGCCCCAGAGTATCTCATAGGTGCGGTCGTCGGCCACCAGGTTCCCGGTCAGGGGGTCCACCTTGGGCGAGCCGGTGTAATAGCCGCCCACCGTGGCGTTCTGCCAGGTATAGGTTCGGGAGAAGGCCGGGCTGATTTCTGTGGGCTGGCCGATCGTGGACAATTTACACTGGCTGAGGTCCAGGTTCTGGGCCTCAAGGTCCTTGATGACCCCGCCGTGGCGGTCGTTGCCATCGCCGGTGAAGGTTATCTTGCCCTTCTGGATGAGGCCGGAGAAGCTGCCCAGCTCGTTCATCAAGAGGGCGTTGTTGGCGTCCTTCCTGGCATCTTCCAGGGGGTCGCAGGTTATGATGTAGTCCCACACGTTGGGCATATGGGGATTCTTCTGGTAATAGATCATGAGCTGGTGCTGGGCGCCCAGGGAATCGTAAATGATGATGGGTTCGACATGCATGCCGGTGGAATCGATGTAGTCACCGTTGGGGTCCCGGGCATCCCAGGCCGCGGCAAAGCCCATGCCTTCCAGCTTCCATTCGGGGAGATAAGCCTCGATGATGCCGGCCTCGGCCTTGAAGATATCGGCATAGGTGCGGGCGTAGACCGTTTCTCCGTGCTTGGCCGCGTCCATCTTGGTCAGTTCGGTGGCGATAAGGTTGTAGTGGCTGACCTCGTTGTGGCCGATCTTGAAGAGCCAAGGCAGAGCCGGGTCCCCCAGGCCGGTTTCCACAATACGGTCGGCGGCTATGGGCGGCCAATCCAGGCCGTTGTCATTGACCACCACCAGGGCGTTGAGGGCCGAGACCGGATTGACCCGAATCTGTTCCTGAAGCCAGGCCACCGCGGAATTGGAGTAACTGCCGATGGCGTAGCTGAGATAGGTATTGAGGAAGTTGCGGTCATAGATCGCGCTAGGGTCGGAGGTGAAATCCACCTTGGCCGAATTGTAGAGGGCGGTGACAAGGGCGCCGCCGAGCGGGGCCTCGGAAAATACGGTGTAGTTGACCGCGAGATCGACATTCGCCGAGGTTACGGTTGTGACCGTATAGGCCACCGAGCTGACCACGAAGGGCAGGAGCATGGTCTTGGTGGCCTGTTCCGTCCTCATGACGCCGTTGACATCGGTAAAGGTCACGCTGGAAGTGAAGGTGACATACTGGTAATAGGCGTCCCCGACATAGATGGGAGGGGTGCCTGTAGGGTTGGCGGCCGGCACCGTGATGCCACCGGCGATCAAGGTGGTCGTCATGGCGTGCCCCGTCGCCGAAGTGCTGGAAGGAATTGAGGCGGGGGTTGGAACTTTGATGGTGGCCGTTCTCGTGGCCATGGCCGTGTAGCTGTAGGCTATATTCGCCCCCGGCGCCAAGCCGGTCCCCCCGCCAACGGCCGCAACAACGTGCATCAGATCGGCGCTGGTTATTGTTGGATTATCCCAGGCAGTACCGGATTGGGCTATAAAAGTGGCCCAGGCGCTGGTGGTGATGCTTGAGGTTACGGTCACCCCATGCTGGGTGAAGGTGACGCTGGAGGTGAACCAGATTTTTTTCTCATAAGTTTCGCCGGAAGCCAAGACGTGTCCCGCGTATTGCGGTTGCGGATGCGGATCACCCGCATTAGAAAGACCTGTAACGGTAGCACTGGCAACCATGCTCATAGTGACAGGTATCTGCCCGGTCCAATACAGGGCATTGGCCGTATAGGCCGATTCGTAAGTGAAGGTCACCTGGGCTGAAAAATTGTCATACCTGATGACAGCGGAATTATAGCCCGCGGCTAAAATGGGGAAATCCACCATGGCGCTGGCTGTCGCCGTGACCGGTATGTATTGCGAGGGATTGGCGGGGTTAGGCACCAAAAATTGTTCGGTGAACCAGACTTTCTGCTGATAGGTCTGCCCGGGCATCCAGACCCCTCCGGCGGGGTTGGGGTCTCCGGGGGCGGGGACTCGAACGCCGTAGGTCTTGGTGAGAGTGCCGCTGGTGGTGTAAGTCTCGGTATGGGGCAGCATGGCCGTCTTGCCAGGAGTATAGGCGATGGATATGGCGGAAACAGAGGTGGCAAAGGTAAAAGGCGGCACCGTTATTGCCGTACCGTTGACCGCCGCGATACGAGCCGGATTTTGGAGAGTGTTAGCGTTTAAGCCATAACCAGCGCTCGTTACAATAAAATCGACCATGGCGCTGGTGTGCATGGGCGCGTAGTGAATAACGCCGAACTGATCCTTTATCTCGGCGTATTGCAGGAAAAAGACCTTGGCCGAATAGGTAGCGCCTGAAAGCAGACCGAGGGCACTGGCGGAGGCGATAAAAGTCGGCGATTTGGTGTTATCAAAATGCTCCCACGTGAAAGAGGAAGTCCAATTTGTGGGCGGGTCGGGGTAGTTGACGGTGACAGTGCCCGCGAAGTCTATGGGCAGGCAGAACTCGTTCCAGATCTCGAAGATGGCAGCTTCTCGGGCCGCTTCGGCATAGGCCCGGGCGATGGGGTCGGCGTAGTCGAAGCTGAGCTGGTGTTCCTTGTAATCATGAGCAGTTTCGGCTTCGGCGTCGAGGTTGGTGACTATCTTGATCTCGGTGGTGGAGGCCGGGGGCGCGTTCAAGACCGTTATCTTGATGTCAGCGGGGGCCCCTATCTTGACCGCCGGCATGCCCGGCTTAGGCAAGGACAATTTCCAGCCCTGGAGGATGTTGCCGTTGGGGTCCTCCATGTAGCCGTCCTTGTTGAGGGTGAAGATGCCCGCCCGGGTGTAGTTGATGGCCCCGGTGATGGCGTTGCGCACGGAGAAGAAACCGTCGCCGGCTATGGCCATGTCGGTGTCCTGGGCCGAACTCATGAAGGCGCCCTGGGTGAACATGGACTGGATGGTGGAGACGCGGACGCCCGTGCCCCGCTGGTTGGCCTTGCCGCCGGAATAATAGTTCTGGCTTATCAGGTCCTCGTAGTTGGTCCGCATGGTCTTGAAACCCACGGTGTTGACATTGGCGATGTTGTTGGAAATGACCTGCATGCCCGAACCTAAGGCCGAAAGGCCGGTCACCGCGGCATACATTGCGCTGGAAAGAGCCATTTTTCCTCTCCTTTTCGCCCCCCGGGCGGCCCTCTCCGGCCTCCTTGGGGCATGGTGTTATTTAAAACAAGGTTTAAACGCTAAAAATTTTCAAATATCAGGCCGGTTCGGCTTCGGGCTCCGGGTCGGGATTTGAGCCGGAATCGGCTTCCGAATTGTTCCCGGTCAGGCGGCCGCTCTCGACGATCTGCATGACCTGGCCCAGGGACATGGAGGCGTGCCCCATGTGGATGACGGGCTGGCCGGCGACATCAAAGGAAACCGCAGTGATCTTGCCCGAGACCTGGGGATAGACGCCGTATTCCAAAGCCTGGCCGGACAGGTTGGTGGCCATGACCTGGAAGAGATAGGCCCCGTCGGGCATCTTGGAACCGGCTTCATTGCGGCCGTCCCAGTTGACGGAGTGTTCCCCGGGTTCCACGAGCCCCATTTCAATGCTCCTCACCCGCTCGCCCTTGGCGTTCATGACGTAAACCGTGACCCGGCAGGTTTCGGTGGTGATGATGTCGGCCTTGACGTCGGACTTGCCGTCCGTGAGGCTGAGCTGGTTGTTTTCAGCCAGCACTTCCTTACCGATCATGGTCAGGGTCTGGAACTGGTTCTGGGCCTGGATATAGCCGGTCATGGTCTCCACGCCCTTGGCCAGGTTGGCTATCTGCTCCAACTGGGAGAACTGGGCCAACTGGGCCACCATATCGGTGTTATCCATGGGGTTAGTGGGGTCCTGGTTCTGGAGCTGGGTCAGGAGCAGGGTCAGGAAAGCATCCTTGCCCATCTGCCTCTCGGAACCATCGGTCACCGGCACAGTGTCCTTGGTCCAGGCCGGCAGGGGGGTAGTGCGCCCCAGGGGGGGGTTATTGGCTGGGATAGTGACCATGATCTTACTCCTTGATTAAACTAAATCACCCGGTTAACTTCGCCCGGCCGCTGAGGGGCCCGGGACAGGCTGCTAATGGTTTCCGCGGTCAGTTCGCCCAAAGCCGCCGAGATGGTCTGGCCGCTCTCGGCATCTTCGTGGGCCAGGGTCAGGCCGGCCAGTTCCACCCCGCCTTCGGCCAGGGCTTTTTTCAACTCGGCCACCTTGGACCCCAGGGCCTCGTAAGCCGAGCGGCTCTCGGCCCGGATGCTAGCCGTCAGGGTGCCGTTCCTGACCGCCAGTTCTATGTCCAGCCGGCCCAACTCGGCCGGGTTCAAATTCATCTTCAGGCGGTGGAGGCCCCGGCGGCGGCTAAAAATTATCTTCTGAGCGATCTGCCGGGTCAGGGTCTCGGACTGCCCCCCATAGCCTCCGGCCTCGGCGGCCATGACCGCGGCTCCGGCCGGGCCGTCCTGGCCCGTGGCCACGGCGTGGAGGAGCTGGCGGTAACGTTCCTGGTTTTCCCGGCCCTGGCCGTGGAACTGGCCGCCGGTAAAATCTTCGGACCCGCCTATCCCGCCGCGCAAGGCCTGGAGAGCCGGGGACAGGTTCAGGAAATCATCGTCGATCTCGGCGTCGCCCAGGGCTTGCAATTTAAGCAGTATCTCGTTGAAAACCGGGGTCCGGGCCAGATTATCATCACGGCTTACCTGGTCCAGCAGAGCTTTTAAAGTTTCCAATTTCTGCCCGGAGAGGGCCGGGGGTTCCTTCAGGTTGTCCATAAACTCCAGGAAACTGTCCAGTTGGCCCGAGGTCTGCCTTAGAATGTTATCCAGCCTTTCCAGGTCGCCGGGCGCGGCCCCCATTTTTTGGAGGCAAGCGGCCAGACTCCGAAGGTCGCCGGAACTTAAATTCCGGGCCAGGCCACCGACATCGGCGCGCCTGAAAATATCCCTTAAAGCCTCGCCCGTCACCAACTGGCCGGGCTTAAGGCCATTTAGGACCTCTTCAATGACTTCGGTCGAAGCTCCCAGGCTGCCCAGAAACTGGCCCAATTCGGCCAGGCCCTCGGAAGTGGCGACCAGGCCCCGGCCCCGGCCGCTCAAGTCCAGCCCGGCCAGTTGCCTGTTCAAAACCTCAAGGGAGAGGCCGTCCCGCCCGAAAGCGGCCATGATCCGGCCCAGGCGCTCCCTGTCCACTCCGCTGTCCGCCAGGATCCGGCCCAAATCATCCCGAGCCTTGGGGGGCAGCTTTAAAACTTTCAGTTCGCCCTTGAGATCGGCCAAAACATCCCGCAAAACCTCGCCCGTGGAAGATGAACCCAAAAGGGCGGCCCCGGCGGTCATGGAATTGGCCGACTGGCCGGGGCGGCCCAGGGCCACCAGGCCCAGGCCCACCTGCCGACGGAAGGGGGCGGGCCAGGCGCTCTTGGCCCTATCCAAAGCCGCGGCCACCTGGGCCGGGTCGGCCAATTCGCCCCGGCCCAAGGCCGGAACCGCGGCTTGGCCGGCCGCCAGCTTCAAACGGTTGCGGGCCAAAAGGCCGCTGGTCAGGCTATTCCAATCCCCGGAGATAGTCCCTTGACCCAAGGTGGCCGCCAACTGGGGCCGGGCCGGAGGCGGAGGGGCCACACCTTCATTTTTTCCCATCCCGGCCAAAATCTCGGCCAAGGCCGCATCGGCCCGGGTGGCCGCGGCCCGGGCGGGGCCGTAAAACGCCTCTTCGTCACCGCCCGCACTCGGGGCGGCCGCCGGCGCTTCATTTTTTTCCGTCACGCGGCTCAACACCGGGCCGGCTTCGACCCGGGTTTGAATATGCGGCCCGGGCTTCAAAAGACCGGCCGGACGGCTTTTATTTTCAGGGCGGATCTCAGACCGGCCGATAAAGCCGCCCTCATCACCGCCCGCGCTCGGGGCGGCCACCGGCGCTTCATTTTTTTCCGTCACGCGGCTCAACATCGGGCCGGCTTCGGCCCGGGCCTGGACTTGCGGCCCGGGCTGCCATAGACCGACCGGACGGCTTTTATTTTCAGGGCGGATTTCAGACCGGCCGATAAAGCCGTCCTCATCACCGCCCGCGCTCGGGGCGGCCACCGGCGCTTCATTTTTTTCCGTCGCACGGCTCAACATCGGGCCGGCTTCGGCCCGGGCCTGGACTTGCGGCCCGGGCTGCCATAGACCGACCGGACGGCTTTTATTTTCAGGGCGGATCTCAGACCGGCCGATAAAACCGTCCTCATCACCGCCCGCGCTCGGGGCGGCCACCGGCGCTTCATTTTTTTCCGTCGCACGGCTCAACACCGGGCCGGCTTCGGCCCGGGTTTGCACTTGCGGCCCGGGCTGCCATAGACCGGCCGGACGGCTTTTATTTTCAGGGCGGATTTCAGACCGGCCGATAAAGCCGTCCTCGTCACCGCCCGCGCTCGGGGCGGCCACCGGCGCTTCATTTTTTTCTGTCACGCGGCTCAACACCGGGCCGGCTTCGACCCGGGCTTGAACTTGCGGCCCGGGCTGCCATAGACCGGCCGGACGGCTTGTTTCCCGGAAGCCGGCGCCCCGGCGGATCTCACCGGCCTCGGCCAACCCGTCTTCATCATAGTCCGGGCTAAAAGGGGCCGCCGGCAGGGCCGCGGGCGGCGCCACAGGCGCTTGGGCCGTGGGCGGGGCCAAGGGCGGCGCGGTTGGCAGGGCCGCGTCCCCTTCAATTTTTTCTGCCCCGGACGTGGCCAGGCCGCTCTCATGCGGCTTGGTTTCCGGCTTGGGGGCTATCGGGGTTTCCCCGGTCAATTCAAGCATATATTCCGAAAATTCAGCGGAAACCGCTCCAGCCGCCATGATAGGCACGGCGGACAAGGCCACTTCATTTTTTTCCGTTTCCGAAGCCAAAACCGGGCCGGTTTGAGCCTGCGGCCTGGCCATTAAAAAGCTGGCAAATTCGACCTCACCCGACCCCCGGCCGCCGCCCGCCTTCCAAGGCCCGGAACGGCTGTCGCCAGGGCGACCGCCCTCGTTCCAGACCGCGGGCTGGCCGCCGAAGCCAAGGGCCTTCGGTTCGGCCGCCTTCGGGGCGGACCAAAAACTTCCAAATAAGCCGGAATCGTTCAGAGCCATTCACCGCTCTCCTTAAACTGACCCTATAGTGGGCCGGCAACGAATAAAGCAACAGCCATGCCAATTTTTTATTTTAATTTTTTTAATTAGTTATACTGGGAGGAGCCCGGCAAAAATCGCCCGCCCCGGCATTTTTTTCCAAAGGCGGGACCCGGTCGGGAGTCTTGAGGCTCCCAAGAGGCCGGAAAAAAAGTTTGCCATTTGCCCGGGAGTGTGCTAAATAAAATACACATGACTAGATGACTTTCCTGACCCCCAGGTCTCAAATCCCCAAAAGGAGGCCAAAACAGGAAACTGGCTGATTTTCCAAAAACCCCCAACCCGCCGCCGCCTCATCCGCCGAGACCGGCAGGCGAAAAGACTCTTGAAACATTCGGAAACATTAAGGAGGAAAGCACAATGGCGATCAAGGACATTTATCAAGCGGTTCTGGAGTATGAGGAAGAAACCATAGCCGGACTGGTGGAAAAGGAACTGGCCGGCGGCGCGGACATCAGTAAGGTGCTGCAGGAAGGCCTCATCGCCGCCATGGACGCGGTGGGCAAGAGTTTTTCCGAGGGCGAACTGTTTGTGCCGGAAATGCTCATGGCCGCCCAGACCATGAAAGCCGGCCTGGAAATCCTCAAACCCAAGCTCGGCAGCGCCGGCCAGTCCAGCGCCGGGGTGGTGGTCATAGGCACGGTCAAAGGCGACCTCCACGACATCGGCAAGAACCTGGTGGGCATGATGCTGGAAGGGGGCGGTTTCGAGGTGTACGACCTGGGCGTGGACGTCAAGCCGGAAGCCTTTGTTGAATGCGCCAAGGCCAACAAAGCCGACATCGTCGGAATGTCGGCCCTTTTGACCACCACCATGCCATCCATGGAAGAAACCGTGGCCGCCCTGAAAGAAGCCGGCCTGGGCAACATCAGGACCATGATCGGCGGCGCGCCGGTGACCCAGGCCTTCGCCGACAAGATCGGAGCCAGCGGCTATTCCGAGGACGCCCCCAGCGCCGTGGAACTGGCCCGCAAACTGGCCAAACACTAAACCTGAGGCTCCGAGATGATAATCGTAGGCGAATTGATAAACGCCAGCCGCAAGGCCATCGGCGCCGCCATTGAAGCGGGCGACGCGGATTATATAAAACAGGTCGCCACTGACCAGGACCAGGCCGGGGCCACCTATATCGACGCCAACGCCGGCATCTTCGTCGGCGAAGAGGCCAAATACATGCGGTGGCTGGTGGAGCTTATCCAGAGCGTTTCAGACAAGCCCATAGCCCTGGACAGCCCGGACCCCCAGGTCATCGAGGCCGGCCTGGCCCTCTGCAAGACCACCCCCATGCTCAATTCCATCTCCCTGGAGAAAGAACGCTGGGAAAAACTCCTGCCCGTGCTCGCGGCCAATCCCCAACTGAAAGTCGTGGCCCTGTGCATGAGCGACGAAGGTATGCCCACCACTTGCGACGACCGCCTGAAAATAGCCGACAAGCTCATCTCCGGCCTGACTGCCAAAAAAGTGCTCCTGGAGAACATCCACGTCGATCCCCTGGTCCAGCCCCTGGGCACCGACCACCGTTTCGGCCTGGAATTTCTCAAGGCGGTCCGGGCCATCGCCGAAAACTTCCCGGGCGTCCACTTGATGTGCGGCCTTTCCAATATCAGCTACGGGTTGCCGGCCCGTAAATTCATCAACCGCATTTTCATGGCCCAGGCCATCGCCGTCGGCCTGGACGGAGCCATAATCAACCCCCTGGACAAGGGCATGATGGGGACCATAGCCACCGCCGAAGCCCTGGCCGGCCAGGACAAGAGCTGCATCCGCTATCTTAAGGCTTACCGCAAGGGGCTTATTGAAGCTTAACGAGGTTCGATACTGACCAGCAAGGCGAAAACCCTAAAAGAGCGGCCTGAACTGACCGCTAATACATCCCCAGCAAACTGACCGAAATACCCAGCCCCGCTACCGGCCCTCGGTCATGGGCTGAACTGCCAAATTATCAGGCGGACAGGGCCCGGACCAGAGCCGGGTGGGGCCGGGCGATGACCACGGAGCTGGCCAGCCCCCCCTCCTGCCCCAGGCGGTCCCGGGCGGCCCGGCTGGCCGCCTCCACCGACCCCAACTCCCCGGTGAAAAAGACCTCGCCCTTCCCCCCCAGACCTCGGGCCAGACGAATTTCGATCAAGCGGACCCTGGCCGCCTTGACCACCAGGTCCCCGGCCAGGACCGCGGCCACGGCGGCAAAAGTTTCAATGAGCCCCAGGGCCTCCAGGTGATCCACCTCCCCCACCCCGGCCAGGGCCGGCGGCACCTCCTCGGAAATGTTGGGGATGACATGCCCGTCAACCACGAAGACGCCGCCGACGGCCGTTCCCCGCCGCACCGCGGTGGTCACGTTGGCCACCTCGCCCCGGATGATGGTGACGTATTTGCCGGGGCAGACCGGGGTCCCCAAAACCAGTTCAACTTCGGCGGCCTTGAGCATCTCGTCCGTGGCCGCCAGGGCCACGGGCACGGTCTTGAATTCCAGGAGTCCGAGGGCTGTGCTCATGCTTGACCGTCCTTCCGGATGACTAGAGACGTTTGATCAAGGTCCACGACCCGGCCGGCGATACTGGCGTGGATATTGGCCCCGATGGCCCCCTCGGCCGGGGCGGCCACCAACTGGCCCCGGGCCACCGATTCGCCCAGTTTCACTGAGGGGCGGCCGGGATCGCCCAGGTGCTGCTTCAACGGCAGGCGCACAGCCGTCACCTGGCCGGGATAATCCTTAAGAGGGGCCGCCAGCCGTTCATACTCGCTTAAGCCGGTCAGGCGGACCAGCTTGGAAATGGGGTATTGGCGCCAGGCCCGGAAGGGATTGACCGCCGCCGGCTCCCCCCGGTGAGGATTCTTCACCCCCAGTTCACCCAGGCGTTTTTTCAGTTCGCGGTTGAGGCGCCAGGGCTGGAGCCCCATGACGCAGGCCAGCTCGCACAGGCCGCATTCGCAACAAAGAAAGGCCTGGGTGGCCGCGGCCGTATTTTCGCAGGCGGGATCATAGGCGGCCAGGCGCATCAGCTTGTCCGGATGGATATTGTGTCCCAACAGGCGGCGCGGGCAGAGTTCCGTGCAGTGGAGGCAATGGCAACAGGCCGCGCGGGCCAGGCGCATCATCTCCGGCAGGGCTCTGGACTTGGCCCTGGCCCAAGGGTGGCCGCGGGCCAGTACTATGAGCCCCTTGGTGGTCTTGGTCACCGGGGCCTTAAAATCGTTCTCCAGCCGGCCCATCATGGGACCGCCGCTGATGAAGACTGGATCGTCCGCCGTGGCTCCGCCGGCGGCGGCCACCAGTTCGGCGCAGGTCAGACCCAAGGGGACCTTGAAGGTGGCCGGCTCCCGGACCGCGCCGGTCACGGTGACATATTTTTCCAGGACCGGCCGCTCTTCGGCCAGGGCCAGCCCCACGTTCATCAGGCTCTCAACATTTAAGACCAGCACCCCGCGGGCCAGAGGCAGGCCTCCCTCGGGCACTATCCGGTTCAAAACTTCATAGACCAGAACCTGTTCGTCGCCCAGGGGGTAGTAGTTGCCCAGGGTGACCAGGCGCAGGCCGGGGAAGGCCGGCAATTCCCGGTTCAGGGCGGCCACGGCCCCATGATAGTGTTCCTTGGTGGCGAAAAGGCCTTCCCGGGCTCCGGTGGCTTCGACCAGGGCGGACAGGGCGGACAGGAGAACCGCGGCCTGAGCCTCTATCAGGGCCTGATCGACCTTCAAAAGAGGCTCACACTCGGCTCCGTTGATCAGGATGTATTCCGGCTCCGCCGCGAGCTTGACGGCCGTGGGGAAACCAGCCCCGCCGGCCCCGACGACACCGGCCCTCCGGACCCTTTTCAAAACCTCCGCCTTATTCATCCGCAATACCCCTCTTGATCCGGCTCTCGGAATATCAGTGGCCGAAAAACAGGGTTTTGACCACCACCGGCACCACCCGGCCGCCGGCCAGAGGCAGGCCGATGTCGATATAGTCGCCGTTTTCCACTCTGACCGCATCCAGGGAAATAATTTTTTTTCCGGGCAGGGCGTTGATCAGGCTGTTTCCCAGGCTCTTGGCCAAGTCCCGGTCAGCCAGGATCACCACCAGGTCATTGGTGCGCAGGTAGTCGTCCAGACCCGAGATCAGCCGGTCGCGTAACCGAACGACGGCCTCGAAAGATGGGTTGGGCGGCCCGGGGAAGGCCACGGCCAGGGTCTGATAGCGGTCTTCCTCCCGGAACCAACCGATCTTTTCCGCCAGGCGGGAACTCAGGTAATGCCCATCGCCGGCCTCGTCTTCCTCGGTCAGTTTCAAAATGGGCACGTTCTTCAGGGGCAGGACGGCCGGATCGCTGATGGCGATGGTCGAGCCGCTGATCTCAATGGTGTTGGCTCCAGCTCCCACCACCGTGGCCCGTATGGTCTCCCGGGGCTTTAGTATCTCCGTCCGGGCGAAGGCCGGGCAGCGGCGGACCGCGCGGCCCAATATCACCCCCAGGTCGCCGTAAAGGAAGGGATCCCCCGGTTCTTCCGGGGCGTAAACATGATCGGCCACACCGCCGGAAAAAGTCAGCCCGGCCAGGGTCCAATTTCCCTTAAGAGGGTGGGCGGTATAGAACAGTTTCAAATCCTCTTCCGGCCCGGCGGTCAATCCCAGAGCCTGGGCCATTATTTCCGCCAGGCGGCGGCAAAGGACCTCGAGATCGCCCAGGGACGCGGGCCGGCCCTCCTTAAGCGGCAAACCCAGACGGCCGGCCAGGACGGCAATCTTGGGGGCCAAATAGGTCAACTTCAGGCTGGTCCTATCCACTATGATCTGCCGGCCGCCGATATCCAGGCAGGAAGTGTCTTCCGGCCGGCCGTCCACAAAGACGGCCACGTTGGCCGTGCCTCCGCCGATGTCCAGGTTGGCCAGGGGCCGGCCCGGCCTCTCCCGGCTCAGAAGGTCTGTCCCCGCCCCCCGGCCGGCGATGATGGATTCCAGATCGCTGCCGGCCGTGGCCACTACAAAATCACCGGCCAGACCGCTCAAGGTTCGCAGCACCGCCTCGCTGTTCTCTTTTTTGGCCGCCTCCCCGGTGATGATGACCGCGCCGGCGGCCAGATCTTCCGGCTTCAGGCCGGCCCGGCTGTATTCTTCCTCCACCAGGCCCCGGACCGCCCCGGCATCAATGACCGATCGGGACAACAGTGGAGTGAAGTGGATGCCGCCGCGGTGGATTATCTCCTTGTCAACGATCTGGAGCCGGGGGATGGAGGTGGCCGAGGCGGTATTTTGCATTTTCAGGCGGCTGAATATGACTTGGGTGGTGGTTGTGCCCAGGTCTATGCCCACGCTCAGGAGGTCTTGTTCCATACCCCGGCCCGCGAATTCATATGCCCGCGCTTTCCGGCCGGAAACCTTTCGGCAGATAGCGGTAAACCATTATGTAAAAAAGGCTGGAAAGGCGGTTCAAAGCCATGATGATATCATCCCTTGGCGGGCGGCCGGGGGCGCCGAAAGCGGCGGCCGCCGCCGTCTCCACGACCCGGACTTCAGCCCTGAGGGCATTGAGGGCCACAGGCAGGGGACCCATCTTGCAGCTCATGAGAATATGGGGATGACCGAAAAACCTGGCCGGGTAGTGGCTTTGTTCTCTCAAATCACCTGGAGTCAGGCCCAGGAGCCGGAAATCATCCACTTCCTGGCCTTTCAGTTCAGCCCTCAGAAGACCACGGCAGAAATCCAAAATTTCCCGCAATTCCTCGGCGAAGTCCGGACGGCCTTCACGCAGGCCGAGAACTTGGGCCTCAATGAGGCGGGCGCAGAAGGTGTCCAGCCGGCCGCGCCAGATAATGACCGGGTGGTCCTTGCGGACTAGTTCCCGCCCCCGGAGATGGGTCAGGTCTTCAGGCTTGCGCTCAAGAAGGCTGCCGTCAGGGCCCACGAAGGGTTGAGCCGCGGCCGGGGACGGGCCTGCTTCGGGCGCCGGCCGAGGTGAAGCCTCGGGGTCAAAAACCCGGGCTTGGGGGTCAAAAACCAGCTTGACCCGACGCTGGCCCAGGTAATCCCGGGCCGCGGGCGTGACCGGGGTACCCGGAGGCAGGACCAGGACCGCCGGGGCGGCCTCGGGCCAGGCCAGGCGCAAATCCTGTTCGGTCAGGGGTTTGAGGCCCTTTGGCCGGGAATCACTGCTCATACCAATTGGCCGGGTAAACCACATAGAAAAAACGGGTGAAGGCCGGGGCGGAAAACTCAATGGTCGTCCGGGCCGGAATGAAGATGACATCGCCGGCCCGGCCGACCACCTTGCGGCCGTCTATCAGTATTTCCAGAACGCCGTCTATGATGTAATCGACTTCGTCGTAATTGAGGGTCCACTTGAAGGTGGAACGGTCCATCTCCATGACCCCGAAACCCAGACGGGGGCTCTCCTCCACAGTGGCCAGATCCTTGAGAAAGACCCTGTCCCCGGCTTTACCGGTGTCGAAGGGTTCCGGCTTGACCGCAGACAGGCGGTAGGCCCGGACCCCGCTTTTTTCATCCGTCTGGCCGGGCCGCCCGCCCGACTCGCCTTCGGCCAGGATTTCGGTCAGAGCCCGACGCACCATTTTTTCCAGGTCCTGGCGGCTGATATCGCCCATATGATCGTCCCGCCTTATTTCAAGATATTTTCATCAACTTCCAGGGAGTCGATTATGCCCACCACCACGGCGTCGATGGGGGTGTTTTTTTCCGCCAGGGAATTACGGGCCACGCTGCCCTTGGAAACCAGGACATCCTCGCCGATGCCGGCGCCGATGATATCCACGGCCACGAAGGTTTCGGCCTCAACGCCGTTGCTTCTAACCACCAGGAGCTTGTGCCCGTTCAGCTTTTCGTCTTTCTTGGTCGCCCAGACATTGCCCAGCACTTTACAGATGATCATAATAGCCCCTCATTTAGCCGCGGCTAAGGTCTATCTTCAGGCTCTGGACATAATCCCGGGCCAGGGGGGTCAAAATGTCTCCAGGCGCCAGGCTCAAGGTCTGGCCGGGGCCGCCGGAAGCCGGGCAGAGGGCCCGGACTTCGGATTCGGTCAGGATCCGCTTCCGGCCCGCGGAACGGCGGGGGGCCGGGACGGCCGGGACCGTCCAGGACCGACCCATGGACTTGCCAAGGAGAGCGGCTGTGATCTCGGTTTCATCCACCAGTTTGACGCCGTAACTGGCCAGGAGGTCCTCACAGCGGACGTAGCGGTCCAAAAGGGGCCGGGGCGCGGTTCCCTGGCCACGGCGCCAAGCCAGGCCTGTTTTAAGCACGGCCGCGGGGCGCCCCTCCAGGAGGGCCGCCAAAAGCGCCCGGCCTTCCGGAGTGCAACCTTCGTCGCCGGCTGCCACCCGCACCAGGGCCTGGATGCTCAGGCTGGTGATCAATACAGCCTCGCGGGAAAGGCCGCAGTCAGCCGGGTTCTCCAGCACCTCGAAATGTTCATTGATTTCGGCCCGGGCCTCTGTGCTCAAGGCTGCGGGGTCGCCGACCACCAGGAGGCGGGGCCGGCCCATGGCGGCCGGAATTTCGGGTCCAAGGCGCCTTAAGAGTTCCGCAGTGATTTTCCGCACCAGTTCATCGGTTATTTCCATGCCCGTCTCCTTAATCTCAAGACCGTTTTCAGGTAAAGGCGCTCAAGGCGATGCCGGCCGGGGTGGCCAGGAGGGGGTGGGTCAGGACCCGCGCCGGACACCCGGTTTCAAGGCCGATTATTTTCTCCAGGCCGGGGGCGGCGGCCGTGCCGCCCACCAGGCACAGTTCCCGGGCCGGCCAGCCGGCCAGTCCCTGACAGATGATGGTGCCTATTTTTTGCAGCACCGGGGCCACCAGGGGCAGGATCTGGGATGACCGGTCCGGATCCAGCTTCAGGGTCTCGGCCTCCTCGAAGGATATTTTGAAATGGCCGGCCAGCACCAAGGTCAGGTGGACGCCGCCGGTGGCCTCGTCAAAGGCGTGGACGACCCGCCCTTGGCGCAGCACCGCCACGCCGGTGGTGCCTCCGCCTATGTCGACAATGGCCCCTTCCCTTAAGCCGGCCACCAGGTTGGCGGCCACGGGCTCTTCTGCCACGGCCGCCACCTCAAGTCCGGCTCCGGCCGCCACGTAGCGGTGGGTGGCCGTATCCCGCTCCGAGGTGCCGGGCGGCACGGCGATGGCCGCCTCGGTCAATTCCCTTTCCAGGGCTTCTTCCAATTCCGCCTTCATCTCGGCGGTCAAGCGTCGGGCCGCGTCAAAATCCACCACCAGCCCGTCCCGCACCACCTGGGCGAAGCGCCGGGCCGCGGCCAGGGGACGCCCGCCTTCACCCAAGGCCACCAACACCAGAGAGGTCGTGCCCAGGTCAAGGCCCAGGCGCACGACTTCATCCGCTCCCGGTTTCAGGCGGCGGCTGAAGCTCCCGGCTACCCCGGTCAGAAAGGCGGCCGGATCGGCTATGGCCGGGCGGGCCTCCGGCCCGCCGCCTTTTTTCATCAGGGCCACCCTCTTTACGGACCAACCTCACCCTTCCAGCTTGGGCAGGATCATTTCCACTTCCGCATGGGGCCGGGGTATGACGTGGACACTCAAGAGTTCGCCCACCCGCCCGGCGGCCGCGGCCCCGGCATCGGTGGCGGCCTTGACCGCCCCCACATCGCCACGGACCATCACGGTCACCAGGCCGCCGCCCACATGCACTTTGCCGATCAATACGACATTGGCGGCTTTGACCATGGCGTCGGCGGCCTCGATTGCACCGACCAGGCCTTTGGTTTCGATCATTCCCAGAGCGCGGGTATCATTGGCCATAACGGGATTGCCTCCTTCCGAGTAAGGTTTGACCTTTGGCGCACCTTCCGGCGGCGGACCGCCGGGTTCGCGCATTACAGGTTTGGTCTTTAAGGAACGCGCCATCAGCCGGCTTATTTTTCCAGAGCCGGCAGGATCATTTCCACTTCCGCGTGGGGCCGGGGTATGACGTGGACGCTCAAGAGTTCGCCCACCCGCCCGGCAGCCGCGGCCCCGGCATCGGTGGCGGCCTTGACCGCCCCCACATCGCCGCGGACCATCACGGTCACCAGGCCGCCGCCCACATGTTCCTTGCCGATCAATACGACATTGGCGGCCTTGACCATGGCATCGGCGGCCTCGATGGCGCCGACCAGGCCTTTGGTTTCAATAAGGCCGAGAGCCTGTTGATTGGTTGCCATTTTTTATTCCTCCATGGATTATTGAGAAGCTGGAGCGTCTTTAAGCCGGGCCATGACCTGGCGGACCAGATCCTCCAGGAAGGCCTCGTCCGCCCCTGGGGCGGGCGCGGCGGCCCCGGGGCCGGATTCGCGGATATCCTCTATTTCCTTAAGTCCGTAAGCCACCCGGCGGATGTTTATGAGATTAAGGGGCCCCACATTGTCGGAAGTGGAGTTGCGGCCCACCGCCCCGCAGCCCAGAGTCAGGGAGGGGGTCAAGGCGGTGGTGGCCCCGATGGCGGCCAGGGCGGCTGGAGAATTGACTATGAGGCGGGAAACCGGTTTTTTCAGGCCGAATTCCCGAATTATGCGCGAATCCCGGGAATGGATGCACATGGTGTGCCCGGCCCCTTCCAGGGCCAGGATTTCCAGGCAGCGCTGGCAGGCTTTTTCCCAGTTGTCTTCCACGAAAAAACCCAGGACCGGCATGAGTTTTTCCCGGGAATAGGGGTGCTTGTCGCCAACCCGGCTCTCCTCGCCCAGGAGTACCCGGACCCCCTTGGGTATGGCCACCCCGGCGGCCTCGGCTATGGTTTCGGCCGGGCGGCCCACCAACCCGGGATTCATGGTGCCGCCGGGTCCCATGAGCACCTTTTCCACTTTTTCGGAATCGCCCGGGGGCAGAAAATAGCCGCCCTGCCTGACGATTTCCTCCATGACCGTTTCCCGGATGGACCTTTCCGTGATTATGGACTGTTCCGAGGCGCAGATGGTTCCGTTGTCGAAGGTTTTGGAGTCGAAAATCCGTTTGACGGCCAAGGGGATATCGGCGCTCTTCTCAATGAAGGCCGGGCCGTTGCCTGGTCCCACCCCTATGGCCGGAGTGCCGGAACTGTAGGCCGCGTGGACCATGGCGTTGCCGCCGGTGGCCAAAATCAGGTTCATTTTGGGGTGGCGCATCAGAGTGTCCGTGGCTTCCTTGGTGGGCGTGGTCAGCACAGTGACCATGTCCGGCGGCGCGCCTACCCCGGCCAGGGCCGCCCGGATGACCTCTACCGTGTCCCGGATACATTTTTTCGCGCCGGGATGGGGCGAAAAGATAACGGCACAACCCGCCTTCAGGGCGATAAGAGCCTTGAAGATGACCGTGGAGGTCGGGTTGGTGGAAGGGATCAGGGCCGTCACCAGGCCCACGGGCACACCCACCTCGTAGAGGCGGTTTACTTTATCCTCGTTGATCAACCCCACTGTTTTCAGGGATTTTATATATTCGTGGACCCGGCGCGAGGCGAAGATGTTCTTCAGCGCCTTGTCCGGCCACTTGCCGAAGCCGGTCTCTTCGTGGGCCGCTTTCGCCAGCCGGACAGCCTGGGCCTCGGCGGCTTCAGCCACGGCCGCCACCACCCGATCCACCCCGGCCTGATCCAGATCCCTATAAAGCCCCTGAGCCGCTTCAGCCAGTTGGACCAGATTGCGGGCTTCCTGGATGGAAATAAGATCCCGGTCTTTCACTTCCACAGTCATCGCCGCTCCTCCCCCGTTTTTCGGCCGCCGGAGGAAAACCTAATAAAGTGCGGGATTGTCAGCCACATATTGCACGGCCGTGCCGAAGGCATCGCAGGCGGCCTTGCAGGCGGACTGACTGCCGGTAAGAAGGCCCCCGCCGAAGTTGGTTTCGGAAGGCGGGCCGTAGAAGGCGGCCAGGCGCACATCGGCCGCCTTAAGGGCCATATCCAGGGCATACATGGCTTCCAGCGGAGGGGCGATCAGATAGGCCAGGGACTCGCCCTCGCCGACCCCGGCCACTTTGGACAAGTAACTCCCGGTGCGGGAGATGCAATGGGCGTAATAGCAGATGCTGCCTTCATCGTTGGCCGAAACGAACCAGGCCTCTTCGGCTAGAAAAGTCTTGATGGCATTAAGGCCGCTGCGGATCTCGGCCGGGTTGGGACCGGCTATGATGCCTATGATCTCGCCGGCCAGCTTGGTGTTGGCGTTGGCCGCCCCGCCGTAGAAACTCCTGGCGTAAACCACCTGGACATCGGCCATTTTGGTGGATTCATCCAGGGCGGTATAGGTGATGTCGTCGTTGTCCGCGGTCACCAGGCCGAGGCTTTTCTGCCCGGGGGCCAATTTGAGATCCCGGGCCATATCCGGGCTGATGTTGGGGATTATCTTGGCCGCCAGGATCGTGGCCTTCATGGGGTCGTTCTTGGCCATAGGGCTGTCCTTTCCAGTAAAAAGGCTATTCTTTCGCCAGCCGGGGGCGTCCGCCGCCCCTTCGCCCGCGTATTTTACAGTTTCAGGTCCAGGCCGCTGGCCTTGCGGTCCAGCATGGTCTTGATCAAATCGGCTATATAGCCACCGGCCTCCACGGCCGGGGTGCCCCGCTGATGAATGTTGGAAACCACCGTCCGCCTGGCTTCGGGCATATCCGCCACAGCCTTGTAGGCCAGATAGGCGCTGAGACTTTCCGAAGTTATCAGGCCGGGCCTTTCGCCTATGAGGACGCAGACGACTTCGGCCCCAACGGCTTCGGCCACGGCGTCTTCCGCCCCCACCCGGCCGTATTGCACGAAGAAGGGGGGCGCCGGTTTCAGGCCGTGGCGGGTCAGGCCATCGGCGATGGCCTTGAAGGTGTCCAGGGCGTTGACCGTGACGGCCGTGGTGGACAGGCCGTCGGCCACGAATACGACCACTCGGCTCGCGGCGCCCACATGGGCCTTGATCTTATTCAATTCCTCGGCCTCGAAGGCGCGGCCCAGGTCCGGGCGGGTCAGGAAGACGTCCCTGTTTTCGCACTTGGTCTGAAAGCGTGGCAGGTTGTTGGCCCGGAGCCATTCCTCGGCCACATCGGTGAAGACGGCGTCCATGGCCACGGCGTGATCGGCCCGGAACCTTAAAAGGGTCTCCGTCAAATAACGCGGCCCGGCCCGCCAGACCCCCAGCCGGGCCGGGGTGCGTTTCTTCAAGGCTTTCAGGGCTTCCAGGTCATGGGGCCGGGGCACATTGACGACCGCTTGAAGGTCCGCGGCCAGGAGGTCGGGAAGCAAATCCCCTTCCCCGCCGCCGGCCGCCGGCCGCGCCAAACCGCCAACCGCCGCCGGCGCCTCCGGACGCCAGCCGCCCATTTCCCGCAAGACTGCTTCGACGGCCGTTCTGAGTTCCTGTTCCGTTACCATATTTCCCCCTTGATACCTCGGATCATCCGGTTTCGGCCAGGAGCCGGCCGGAAGGCGGCGGGAATAATAAGATCAATAAAAGATGGAAGGGTCGCCGGCTTTGGGGGTCAGGCGGCCATTTTCATCCATAAGTTCCATTCTCTTCAGCCATTCAAAAAATTCCGGGGCCGGGGTCCGGCCCAGAAGTTCCCTCAAAGTGGCGTCGTCGTGATAACTGGTGTCCTGGTAGGCCAGCATGATATCGTCACCCATGGGCACGCCCATGTAATAATTGGCCCCGGCCAGCCCAAGAAGCAGGGTGGCCATTTCCTGGTCATCCTGGTTTATCTTGGTGTGATTGGTATAGCAGGGGGCCATGCCCATGGGCAGCCCCAGGAGCTTGCCCATGAAATGATCCTCCAGGCTGGCCCGGATGATCTGGCGGCCATCGTAGAGGGTTTCCGGGCCGATGAAACCGGAGACGTTGTTGACCATGAAAGGCTTGAAGATGCGGGCGTAGCCGTAGCAGCGGGCTTCCAGGGTCATCAGGTCCACTCCGCCGTCGGCCCCGATGGATTGCTCGGAGCCCTGGCCGGTCTCGAAATATAAAAGATTGGGGCCCGGAGCCTGGCCAAGTTGATGAATGAGGGCAGAGGCCTCGGAGAGGAGAGTTGTGGTTACCCCGAAACCCTCGTTGGCCGCCTCGGTTCCGGCGATGCTCTGGAAGAGACAACAGGCCGCCGCGCCCTTCCGCACGGCCTCCATCTGGGTGGTGATGTGGGCCAGGACGCAGTTTTGGGTGGGGATTTTCCACTTGACCATGAATTCCCAGAGCATATCCAGGATGGCCCTGGTATTGTCCACGTTGTCCTCCACCGGATTGACGCCCAGGACGGCATCGCCGGAACCGTAGGAGAGACCCTCGCAGAGCGAGGCCTTTATTCCCTCCAGATCGTCGGCCGTGTGATTGGGCTGACAGCGAAAGGAGAGGGTGCCAGGCAGCCCGATGGTTGTTGCGCAGGTGGTGGCAACATTTATTTTGGAGGCGGCGTAAACCAGGTCCATGACCGTCATCAGCTTGGCCACTCCGGCGGCCGCTTCGGCCTCCAATCCCCGGGACAACCGGAGAATATCCTGGCCGGAATTTTCGTGGCTGAGCAGCCAGTCGCGCAGTTCTCCTATGGTCCAGTTTTTGATGCGTTCATAGATGCCCAGGTTGAGGTCTTCCTTCAAGGCCCGGGAGACCGCGTCATTTTCCGGGGGGAGGACGGGATTTTCATAAAAATCGGCCAGCTTGAGGTTGGCCAGAACGATCTTGGCGGCCGTGCGTTCGGTCACCGACCGCGCCCCCCGTCCCAGGAGGATATCGCCGGATTTTTCGTCGTTGGCCTTGGCCAGAACGTCGGTCAGGTTTTCAAAGGCGTAAACCTGGCCGGCCAGCATGGTCTTCAATATCACGATAGGCCCCCCTTGAGCTGCGGTTCATTTATGAAAAATCGTCCAGCCATTTTTTCAGGACGGCCAAGCCAACGCCGGTCAAGGCCGAAACCTGGAAGATGCGCTCCACCCCGGCGCCACGCAGAGCCTCTTCGGCCTTGGCCAGACGGCCGGGATCACTCGCGTCAATCTTGCTGACAACACCCGCCACCGGAGCTTTAAGGGCCAGGGCCAGACGGGCCGGCAAAGGCGTGGGGCGGCTGCCGTCCATCAGAAACAGCACCAGGCGGGCCCGGCCTGAATTGAGAATCAGGGCATTAAAGTAGCGGGGCAGAGTCAGCATTTCCCCCGGCGTGTCGATGGCCTGGCCAAGATAGGTCAAGGCCTGGGTCTTGCGGGGCTCGGTCCGGCCCAGGCCCAGAGCCTTCAGGAGAGTACTCTTGCCCGCGCCCACCGGCCCTACGACCATGACCGGACCTCCATCCGGCCCTTGACGGTCTACGGCCACCCACGCGTCCTTCAGGTTCTGGTCACCGGCTCGGAACTGAAGCCCAGCACCCGGGTCAGGGCTTCCGCCGCGCCCCGGAGCGCGCTGTCCACCGCGGCCACATCGCCGGTGAAGACCAGGCAGCCGGTGAAACGGTCAACGAACTCCAACTGCACGGCCCCGTTTTTGGCCGCGACATCGGCGGCGATTATGGCCCCTTCTCCGGGGGTTATGGTCATAAGGCCGATGGCTCCCCGATCCTCCACTCCGATCTGCCGGCAGAGTTCCGGCCCGGGATGGGCGATCATATGGGCCAGGGTGACCTGTTTGCCGGGAACATATTCCTGGATGGAGCGCGGCTTGCCCCGGCCCGCCTCGCTCCGTCCGTCCCGGTCGGCCGCGGGCGCCAAATCTCGGGGCCGGACGGCGGATTCCGCCGGCCCTTCGGTCACAACGCAAGCCCCGGAATGGGATAGACGGACTTTTTCATTGTCTTCATAGCCCTCCGGGTCGGATTATAACACAGGACGCCAGCAAATTGGGGCCTCGGCCGGTCAGTCATACCAGACGGCATCGCCGGCCGGCAAACCCGGGATATGATCCCGCACTTTCTTGTCCAGCTCGGCGGTGAAGGCGTTGGGATTGGGCCGGGTGAGGATCTTCCTGGCCAGAGCCGCCGCCTGGTCGGCCGCCGTGGGCCGGCCCTCGCCAAGCCATTTACTGCGGAACCCCCGGACGCCTATGGCTGGATAGTGAGTGATCCTGCGCATATTTTTGGCCGTATGGGGTTGGTCCATGTAGCTGCCGCCCGGGCCTAGTTTTTTGATGAGGTCGAGGCAAAAATCCTTTTCCTCGTAGGGGATGCCCCGGCGCAGATGTTTGAGATTCATGGCTATTTCATTGTCTATGACAGCCTTGGCGAAATCAAAGGCCATCAGGCCGCCCAAAAGGCCGCCCATGTTGAAAAGGTCGGCCCCGCCCAGGAGGGCTGCGGCGGTGTTCAGGGCCGTCTCATAGCCGTTCTGGACATCGTTGGCCTGGGAATTGGTCAGGCCGATATAGCCGCCGGAGGGCACCTTGTAGAAACGGGCCATTTCCGAATGACCCATCTGGAGAATGCCGGTTTCAACGGCCCCGGGGGCGTAGTCGCCGGCCCGCATATCGGCCACGGTGGAGAGGACGGCGTAGATGACCTCGGCCCCGGGGCGGACGGCCTGCATTAGAAAACAGAGGGACAGGAACTCGGCGTTGCCAAGGGCCAGGGTGCCCAGAAGGCTCATGGGCGAGGTCATGCCCGCGTTGGGCACGATGGTGCCGTATACCGGCAGGCCTTTCCGGAGCAGGTGGATGACCGCCTCGGTGGATTCAACGTCATAGGTCAGGGGCGAAATGACCGGGCAATAATGATGGTTTATGAAGGGCCGGGCCTTGTAGGCCGCTTCGCTCCCGGCTATGGTATAGCCCATGTCCAGCACCTTTTCCAGGTCGGCGATGGTGGGAGTGTTGGAGCGCACCGGCTTTTGGCAGTTTTTCAGGGCCGGATAAAAACGGTAGAGGGAGCGCATATCCGGCGGCGCATCGTCGGCCAGGATGGAAATGGAAAAGACGTCGAAGCCGGGCAATTCATTGATGAGGTAGGCGATATTGGCTATGTCCCGGCTGGTGCCGCGCCGTTCCTCGCCGGTGAGCGGGTCGATGATGTTGGGGGCCGAAGAACCGGTGACAATGACCGGCCGGGCCTGGGGCAGGGTCACGTCAAATTCCGGTTTTTGGGCGGTGAAGGTGTAGGTCGGAGGCACGGAGGCCATTTTTTCGGCCACCAGCTTGCGGGGAAATTTGACCATCTGGCCATCCGTCAGGCAGCCGTGCTTTTTGAATATCTCCACCGCTTCCTGATTTTTGACCAGCATGCCGGTCTCTTCCAGGATGCCCAGAGAAGCCTCATGGATGTTCTTCTTTTGCTCATCGGTGAAGAAGTTGTAAAAACTCATCGCCATCCTCTCAGAAAAGGCCGAGGGGCTTGTGACCGCCCGCACGGCCGCTCTGGGCCTTTTTCAGGGGCCCTCCAAACCGAAGCCGCGGCCCCGGGCCATCAAGGGCCCGGAGCCGCCGAGGCTTATAGGCAGGGTCAGTCCTGCCATTCTTTGGGCAGAAATTTGATCCGGGCGCGTCCGGAGTCGGTGAGGCTGTATTTATACCGGGCCTCGCCGGCTTCATCAATGTAAGGATCGCAGCCCTCGATGAGAGCCGTGGCCTTGACGGCCATGAGATGCTCTTCCATTTTATCCAGGCTGAACTGCCCTTCGCCCTGGTAGTCGTTGCCCAGCCCCTCAAAAATGGCTTTGGTGGTCATGGGCTGCCCGCCGGACTTTTTGTAAAGGACATACAAAATCTTGAAACGCAAAGGTAGCGTCGTCATGAATTATCCTCCCTGTCGTCAATCGCGCAGCTTGAAAAGTTCTCTGGGGTTGATGGAGACCAGAATGGCCCCGATACTGATCACCACGGCGCCCACCCAGGCATTGCCGGTGATGCCGGCTTCACGGCCCATAATGATGGACATGATGTAACCGAAGAAAACACCCCAGAAGGCATAGGTGACGTTGAAGGCCATGGCCCGGGCCACCCCGCAGGTGTGCAGGGCGCGATACCAGGCCACATAGGATAAGCCGCCGAAAAAGCCGCCTAAAATGCACAGCCAGATGGCCGGGCTACTGATGTTTCCCACAGTTGCCAAAACCAGAGCCCAGCCGGTGACGACTTCGCCCTGGAAAACGGCCTCCTGGGAGCCGATATAAAGGCCGATGCCGGGCAGCACTATCACACCCAGGACCAGGGCGCTGAAACCTTCACGAATGCCCAGAGCCACATCGGGATCCAGCATATCCATGCCGTAGGTGGAAATAAGACCCTCAGTGGCCCAGCCGACGCAGGCCAGGGTGGCCAGGGCGATGCCGAGCATGAAATTCGGCGCGGTGCCGGGGTCGTCCCAGGCGATGACCAGGGAGCCGCAGATACAGGCCGCCACTCCGATCCAAACTCGCGCCGGATTCTTTTCTCTGAGGAAAATCGTCGCCAGAACCGCGGCCAAGGCCGGATATGAGGCCGTTATGGGCAGCGAATACACGGCGCCGGCGAAGGTGACCCCCAGAAGGTAGCCGCTCATGCCGATGGGGCCGCCAAAGATAGCCGCCACGCAGACCATCTTGCCCGGGGTGGTGGACAGGCTGCGTCCGTATTCCTTGAACTTGCCTTTCATGGTGTTGAAACCGCCGACCCACAGGGCCGCGCAAAAATCGTGGAGAAAAGCCAGGGTCAAGCCGGCGGCCACATAGAAGAAAAGCA
>Ga0082212_10002688_pt1 | contig 25681 bp, 13 predicted proteins | sample TergutNt197P3_FD_71548 | JGI IMG/M metagenome (GOLD analysis project Ga0082212, IMG submission 71548) | Neocapritermes taracua P3 segment gut microbial communities from Petit-Saut dam, French Guiana - Nt197 P3 | ecosystem: Host-associated > Arthropoda: Insects > Digestive system > Gut ...
GTAATTTTTTAAATGCCATGGCAACAGGAATGAAAAATTTGGCGAAAGATACTGCCATTTATGGATTGCCCAATATAATCGGACGCTTCCTGAACTGGGGGCTTGTTCCTTTTTATACACGCGTGCTTGATAATACAGGGGAATATGGTGTCGTAACAAACATTTACGGCTGGACAGCATTACTTTTAGTTGTCCTGACATATGGCATGGAAACAGGTTTTTTCCGTTTTATCAACAAAAAGAACGAACAGGAACCCATGCGCGTTTATACGTCGACGCTTTACAGCGTCGCTTTTTCTTCGTCCGTTTTTATTGTCATCTGCCTTTCGTTTCTTAACCTGCTGAGCAGCGCATTGGGCTACGGAACGCATCCTGAATATATCGGCATGATGATGTGCATCGTCGCGGTCGACGCCATAAACTGTATCCCTTATGCTTACCTGCGTTTTCAGGGCAAGGCCATACGATTTGCAACCCTCAAATCAATCAATATATTCCTGAATATTTTATTGAATTTCTTTTTCCTCCTGATATGTCCAAAACTTAATGAATGTTGTCCAGGACTGATCGGCTGGTTTTACCGTCCCGATTATGGCGTCGGTTATGTTTTTATCGCGAATGTTTTTACAACGGCTATAACGTTTATCCTGCTCATTCCCGACATGATGCCCGCCTTACGCGCAAAATTCGATTTCCAACGCCTGAAAAACATGCTTCGCTATTCATTTCCGATACTGATTCTCGGCATTGCAGGCATATTTAACCAGACAGCCGATAAAATCCTGTTTCCGTTTCTTTTTGACGATAAGGACTATGCCAAATCGCAACTTGGCATCTACGGCGCCTGCTTTAAAATAGCCGTTGTCATGGTCATGTTCATACAGGCGTTCCGCTATGCCTACGAGCCGTTTATCTTCGCAAAAAACAAAGCCGGCGACAACAAAAAATCATACGTCGAAGCGATGAAATATTTCATTATCTTTTCGCTATTGATTTTTCTGGGCGTCATGTTTTATATCGATATTATAAAATATTTTGTCGAAACCGACTATTATGCCGGATTGAGCGTCGTCCCGATCGTGATGCTTGGCGAACTGTTTTTCGGCGTTTATTTCAACTTGTCGATATGGTACAAGCTGACTGACAAGACCCATTGGGGCGCAATCTTCTCAATCATCGGATGCGTACTCACCGTTGCAATTATCATCGGATTTGTTCCGCGTTATGGTTTTATTGCCTGTGCATGGGCATCGTTTGCCAGCAACTTAGTCATGATGCTATTATCATATTTCGTCGGACAAAAAAAATTTCCGGTAACCTATAATCTCCAGTCGGCGTTATTTTACACTGTCGCCGCCACTGTTTGCTATGTCGCCGCGATGCTCCCGCCCATCGAATCAACCATGCTCCGAATATCCTATCGTACCGTTATCCTGTTGATTTTCATTGCCATCATCCTAAAAAAAGACCTCCCCCTATCCGAACTTCCAGTTATCGGTAAGCGCTTCAAAAAGTAGTTTGATTTGAAATGCTTCAATTAAAACAGCCTACTTAATAGCTGCGTATTTACCGGGTGCCGCAGGCCCTAAAAAAATATCATCAAACGTATTTGGATAATTCGATTTTTTCATTTACGTTTGCGGTTAAATAGCAATCATCTATTCTATATCCTAAATATTACTATGTATCATTAAAAAAAGAAATGCCTATGAAAAATTAAAGTAAAATTTTTTTAAAATGTATATAAAGATATCTAATATACATTGAGTTCTCAGTTTCTTTAAACAAAACAAAAACCTATTTTTATGTTAAAAATTCTTAAACAAATGGATTATTTCAAATTAACCTTTCTGACGCTGGCATTGATGATGCAGGCGCCAATGATGAACGCAAAGAACAGCGATGTTTTTACAAACATGGATGTTCAAAACGTACAGCAGAATGTAACAATTACCGGAGTAATTGTCGATGCCTCCAATCAGCCCTTACCCGGCGTGAATGTAAAAATCAGAGGCACATCAACAGGTACGACAACGGATGTCAACGGAATGTATACAATAACCGTTCCGTCATCAAGCGCTGTTCTGCAATTTTCCTATATCGGATTCACCGCTCAGGAGATTACAGTAGGCAATCAGAGAGCAATCAATGTAACAATGGAAGAAGACACGATGCAAATCGGAGAAGTGGTGGTGGTAGCCTACGGTACCGTCAAGAAAAAAGACCTGACAGGCTCCATCAGTACGATTGATAACAAACTGCTCATCGCACAGCCATCGGCATCTTCCACACTGACCAAATCACTGGAAGGCGCTATACCCGGCCTTCAGGTGCAATCCGTTGACGGGCAACCCGGACAGGATATGGCCATTCGTATCCGCGGGATTGGAACAGCCTCGCAAAACAACTCCAATCCTTTGTTTGTGGTCGATGGAGTAGCCTATTCCACCACAGATAAAAATATTTTTACGACCATTAATCCCCAGGATGTGGAATCGATGGTGGTGCTGAAGGATGCCGCGTCGGGTGCCATGTACGGAGCGCGCGGAGCCAATGGCGTCATCGTGATCAACACCAAAAAAGGGAAAAAGGGGAAAGCGGTTGTGAATTTCGAAGGAAAATGGGGCGTCAACATGGCAGGTTCGGCTGCATATGTCAACACGCTCGACGACAATTTGGATCAAAAGTATGAATATGTATGGCGATCCATCTACAACACAAGACGTTACGGCAGTTCCACGAACTGGACCACCAATGTTCAAAATCCGAACTGCTCGCACGAGGAGGCTGCCCTGTTTGCAAGCCAGCACTTATTTAACTATAACGGCAGCCTCACATCGTTTAGCAGGAATCAGCTGGGTAACATCTGTCCGTGGCGCGTTCCAGGTTTGGATTCTCCCGATAACCTGACAGTTACCGGCAACAGTTCAACGATGAATAATGTCTTTTTAGTCGGTACAGACGGAAAACTCAATCCGCAGGCCCAGTTGCTCTATCATGACAACTGGCGGGATTTATTTTACGAAAAGAAGTTCCGGCAGGAATATAATATTTCAGTTGCCGGCGCCGGCGAAAAAGTCGATTATTACATATCCGGCAGTTATCTGGATGATCCGTCCTACCTGCTCGGTTCGCAATATGGCCGGTACAACTTCCGTTCCAATATCAACGCCGAAGTGTTCAAATGGCTGAAGACCGGCGTCAACACATCGTACGGACGCCGTACGGTGCAGTCGCCAGCAACGCGCGGAGGACGCAACGCCGGCGATGCACAGGAAAACCTGATCTCGTGGCTTTACGAAGGTTTTCCGCATACGCCTGCCTGGCGCTACGACAGGGATGGAAATATTCAAAGAGACCCCAAGACCGGTGAAAAATTAACGAATGATCGCTGGGGATCGGTCTATTCGCCTTTCGGTGAATCAGCGCTGATGGATAACACCTCCACGAATCCGCTCAGCTGGAAAAAAATCACCGCACTGGATAAGGATATCAGGAACATCAACGATTTCAATGCAACCGGATACCTGGAAGCCAGTTTCCTGAAAGACTTCAAGGCGCGCGTTACACTGGCCATCGACAAAACATTCGAATTGCGCGACAGTTACCGGAACAACGAATCCGGACGATATTGGGCTGAAGGCGGCGCGCTGGCGCGAAGACAGTGGGAATATACGAATCTCTATACGCTGCAAACTGTTACCTGGGACCGTGATTTCGACAAACATCATTTTGACGCATTGGCAGGCCACGAATTTACCGTCGTTCAGAACGACCGTTTAAATTATGTGTCGGCACAGGGTCTGATACCCAATTTCGACGCCTTTGCCAACTTTATTGCGCTCAATACAGGCTCCGGAGGCACATGGGGAAATAATGGCGGCGCGAAAGATATTGAAAAGCTCGACAGTTATCTGATGCGCGTCAATTATAATTTCGACAGCCGTTATCTGTTTACGGCAAGCCTCCGTACCGACGGATCGTCAAAATTCAGATACAAGGAAAACCGCTACGGTGTATTCTGGTCGCTCGGCGGCGCCTGGCGTATCATTTCCGAAGACTGGGCGAAAAACCTCAGTTGGCTGAACGATCTGAAACTGCGTGCCGATTATGGCGTCATAGGAAACCAAAACGGTATAGATGCCTATTCCGGCTATCAAACCTGGACCTATGCGGCTACGGGATATAACAATACCGGCCCAAGTATGACAAATGGCTGGAGGTTGAGTCCGGGCGACGCCGTCAACGATCGTCTGACATGGGAAAAAGTACATACTTTCGATGCAGGACTGGATTTCAGGGTATTGAATCGGGTTTCCGGCGTCATTGACTGGTACCAGCGCCAAACAAACGATATGCTGTGGCCTACCCCATTATCTCCGGAGTTGGGACAGGACAGAATGAATTACAACTCTGCCGCCATGCGGACACGCGGTATTGAATTGGAATTGAACGTGGATATCATTGCCAATCGGGATCTGTTCTGGTCGGTAAATGCGAACGCTTCACATTACAAGTCAATCCTGACCAAAGTCCCGCCGGGCGTGGGAAGCGCAGCACTGAACGGTAACTGGATAGATAATGTGGATGCATGGGGAGCCGCCGGATCGGGAGGCTGGACCGCAGGCTGCTATCTCCGCGGTGAAGGGAAACCGTATTACAATCTTTATATGACGGAATACATGGGCGTCGATCCAGTGACCGGCCTTGCATTGTATTCCCACATCGTAAACCAGTCGGATAAAGAGAACAACAGGTTCATGGATAAGCAAATAGGCGATCTGGTGGCAACCACCGACGGTACGCTTGCCACGAAACTCGAACAGGGAGATGCAACACCCGACGTAATAGGCGGCTTCGGCACCTCGCTCGTATTTAAGGGCTTTGACCTCAATGTACAGTTTGCCTATCAAATCGGAGGGTTGTTCTACAGTAACAACTATGGTTATATGGGTCTTTACCATGGTGAACGTACCGGTCAGGCTGTATCTACCGAGTTGTGGAACAACACCTGGTCGCCCGACGGCGCCAATGCCAATCCTTTGTACACCAATACTTCGGCTAAGTTCCCGATACAAATGACCGGTGGCAACATGCGATTTCAGAGTGGCCCCGAACCGCAGGACGTCAATTACAGTACCATGAGCCTGTTCGACGCATCCTATCTGAGCGTGAAAAACATCAGCCTGGGATATACAATGCCAAAACAATGGAGCAGTAAACTGTCTGTTGAACGGATTCGCGCGAGTGTTACGCTGGACAATATGTGGTTCTTTGCCAAAGCCGGGGGAATTGATCCCCGCATGAGTATTACCGGAGGGTTCGGCGTGGGTTGCGGCGCTTATCCATATATGCGGAACGCTTCGTTTGGACTTAATGTAACTTTTTAATTATGACGATCATGAAAAAATATAGTATTATAATATTTGTAACGGTTTTATGTATAACCGTATCCTGCAGCAAGGAGTTGGACATTACGCCACCCAACAGGATTGTAACCGAACAGGTGATGGATTTGTTGATGAACGGGACTGATGCCCAGCGCGAGAATATTTTTCTCGGGATGGCAGCCTCGCTTCCTGTTTTTATCACGCAACCCTTGAGAAATGCAGGCGTACTGGATCCCCGTCACTACCATTATTCGGGAATGGCAGTTATGCGCGGTTTTGAGGGAAACGACATGATTTTCGGCAATAACACGGCCGAAGCGCTACCCCAGTGTTTCGGAAGAGAGGAGTATCGATGGAACAGTATCCGAAATGCCACGGGAACTACCGGCATGTACTGGCAACATGGATACGACATGGTGGCGGCAGCCAATAAAATCCTGGCATATCTGCCGAATGAAGTCGTGGGCGCTAATGCAACCTTGAAGAAGTATCGGGCGCAGGCATTGTTTTTGCGGGCATTCGGATACAATCATTTAGTTGAAAACTTTCAGGATGCCTATACGCAGGGAGGCAACGGAAAACTCGGCGTTCCTGTCTATGAGACATTTAATCCTGCACAACCGTATCGTGAACGCGAGACGCTTGATAAATGCTATCAGTTCATCGTTTCGGATTTGAACCAGGCTATACAGGATTTCGGCGAAGGCTATTTTACCGTCGATGTAAAGAACGACCTGGATGCGGGCGTGGCCTATTTTCTGAGAGCGCGCGTGGCAATCTGTATGGGTAACTGGGCGCAGGCTGCCGCAGACTGCCAAAAAATCATTGCCGAATACGGTGAAAGTTTTATGAATCAGGACCAGTATGTGGCACAAAAACAGTCTGTCCTTGTTGATGATAATAACGATACTTATGTCGATCACTATTTTGCGATTCGTTCCGGATTCCTTAACATGGCTGAAAATCCTGAAACCATCTGGGGATTTAACTACACCGATGCAAGTGCTCACAGTCAGTCAACCTGGCTGAATGTATTTGCGACGAACACGCAACAGGGTGGCGCAAGAGGTTTAAATGTACAGATTGATCAGCGCCTGTATGATAAAATTGCAGACGGAGATTACAGAAAAGAAAATTTTGTGGATGAAGGATTCAGATACACATATGCAGATAACATTTCACAAAATATCCTGCCGTATGCCAACCTGAAATTTGCCAGTACTGTAGGTAAGACTGTAGCCGCAACAACACCGGGCGCTGAAGTTCAGACTTCTGCCAGAACCACCGGCAACCAAAACGACTGGACCTTGTTCCGTCTGTCGGAAGTATATCTGATGCTGGCTGAAGCGCAGGCGCAAGCGAACAATGAAAACGCAGCCAAAGCGACGTTAGACCTGTTAATTGAGGCGCGCACGAATGGGACATTCAATACCGATACCTATCCTGCACATGCAGGATTATCAATGCTGGATAGAATTAAACTCCAAACCCGCATAGAAATGTGGGGCGAACGGGGTCTCGAATTTTATAACAACAAGCGCTGGAATATCCCTGTCGACCGCAATGGTTCGTCGAATCACTGGGATAAAGTTCCTATCACCGTGAAAGATATGACCATGCAGATTCCCGAATTATCCATTAATCTCAACGGACTGTTGGAGCAAAATCCATAGAGCGGAACTGCAAATTCAATTCAACATGGTAATTCTGCTCAACAAAACATAGCGGAATTACAGCAAACGAAGCAATCCGGTAATAACATGCCGGATTGCTTTTTTTTCGATTTTTTTTTTATCTTTGTCCCGAATTACAATTAATTATCATTTAAAAAAAATGCCTATGAATTATTTAAAATTTACTTTTCTGGCGCTAGTATTGATGATGCAGGCGCCAATGATGAATGCATCGAACAATGATGTTTTTACAAACATGGATGTTGAAGGTGTACAGCAGAGTATCACAATTACCGGTGTAGTTGTTGATAACAACAATGAGACCTTACCCGGCGTGAATGTCATACTGAAGGGTACGTCAACGGGTACAACAACAGATATGAACGGAGCATATACCATTGCTGTTCCATCGTCCAGCGCTGTTTTACAGTTTTCCTATATCGGATTCCTGTCTCAGGAGATCACCGTAGGCAACCAGCGGGCGATCAATGTAACGATGCTGGAAGACATGATGCAAATCGAGGAAGTGGTGGTGGTTGCCTATGGTACTGCACGCAAAAGAGACCTGACGGGTTCGATGAGTTCGATCGACACCAAAGTCATCGCCCAGCAACAGCTTTCATCGGTATCCCGCGCTTTGGAAGGCGCTGTTGCCGGTGTGCGCACAGCCAGTATCACGGGACAGCCCGGTAGTGATGCCAAGATTGTGATTCGCGGCGTAGGTTCGGTGGACGGATCGGTTGGCACTGAAGCGCTGATCGTAGTCGACGGCGTTCCCATGTATAACACTACTACATGGAATCTGGCAACGTCTAATACATCCTTCTCATCAATCAACCCGAATGATATCGAATCGATCACGGTTTCCAAAGATGCGGCTTCGAATGCACTGTACGGTTCGCGCGGCGCAAATGGCGTCGTATTCGTAACCACCAAAAAAGGCGCTTCCGGCAAAGCCCGCGTTTCGCTGGAATCACGTTTCGGAATCAACCAGCAGGGCGTGCCCGATATGGACATGGTCAAAGACCCGAAGCAATTCTATGAATATGCCTGGCAGATGATCTACAACCGTTACCGTTACATGAGCAGAATAAACCCGGATGACGGATCTGTCATCTTGCTTGATAATAACAACAGGCCCAACATCAACAATCCGGCAGTAAGTCATGACATGGCCGCACAATTAGCCAGCCAGTACCTCTTTACCAATAACGGCGGTACGCTCGCCGGCGCTGCAGGAAACGGTATCGGCAATTACTGCCCGTACCGCTTCCCGGAAGGACAGTTTCTTGTCAATACCGATGGCCGACTGAACCCGAACGCCCAGTTGCTTTATGACAACGACTGGAATAAGTTCTTTATCAAGAACCGTTTCCGCCAGGAGTACAACCTGAATGTTCAGGGCGGTAACGACAAGAATACCTATTATGTTTCACTCGGTTATCTGAACGACCCGTCCTATATCGTCCGTTCACAATTCGAACGCTATTCTACCCGCGCAGCTATCAACAGTCAGGTGTCGAACTGGCTGACCACGAATTTCCAGATGAACTATTCTCACAGGAATACGGAATTTCAGAATAACAGCGATAACCCCGGTTCAGTGAATACCAACATCTTCCTTTTTAAAGACTTTTTCTGTCCCATGTGGACCTTGTATGCGTATGATGAGAATGGTAATATAAGGAAAGACCCAAGTACCGGCGAACCGCTCTATGACATGGGACAGGGACAAACCGCCTCCCAGGTTGGAGCAACCAACCGTCCCACCTTCCCGGGTTACAGTCCCGCTGTCTATGTCACCAAAGACCGCCGTTTCCAGGGTACTGACGACCTGGGTATTCGTGGCGAGGCTACGGCGACGTTCCTCCGCGATTTCAGAGCCACAATCAATCTGTCCATGAATAACCAGTATACAAAAAGGGTAAATTACGGCAACAATGTGAGCGGCACGGCAGCCAGGGATCTGCAGGGTTCAATTGAGGACTACCATGGCGTCAACATGGCCATTACAACCCAGCAGCTGCTCACATGGAACAAAAACTTCGACAGACATAATGTGGATGTGATGGTCGGGCATGAATTCTGGTGGTTGCGAACCGAAGAATCGGGCGGTGCATGGCGAATGATGCTTATTCCGTATTTTCAGTCATCGGCCAATGCCACTACCTATACAGGCGCCGGATCAAGTTTTGTACGTAATGCAACCGAAGGCTATTTTTCACGCCTCAACTACAACTTCGACCAGCGTTACCTGTTATCGGCCAGCCTTCGCCGCGACGGAACTACCAAGTTTGATCAAAACAAATGGGGTACATTCTGGTCGGTCGGAGGCGCCTGGCGTGTCACGGAGGAAAGTTTCGTGAACATATCCCAGCTCAACGAGCTGAAACTGCGCGCCAGTTACGGAACCATGGGTAATGCCAATATCAGCAGCATTTCGCCCACCATGACGCTCTGGAGCATTTCAAACACGGGAACCGTCACTTCGCCTGTCATGGGTATCAATCAGGGCGCGCCCGCAAATCCCGAGTTGACTTGGGAGACAAACAAACAGTTTGATGTAGGTATCGATTTCCGTGTATTGAAACGTATCTATGGCTCTATCGATTATTTCAACCGTGTGACCGAAGACATGATCTGGAACCGACCGCTTCCTCCATCGACCGGTGTGTCAAACCGCTGGGAAAATATCGGCTCGTTACGCAACTACGGCATTGAAATTGAATTGGGCGCCAACATCATTACCCGCCCTGACTTCAGGTGGACTGTTGACGCAAACATATCTTTCCTCCGCAACGAACTGCTCTCCATACCTCCAGGTGTGGGTTTGGAAAGGTATGGCGGCGGTTTTGTTGAAGGCAACTATTTGCGAAAAGTCGGTAAGGACTGGAATAACCTCTACATCTATAAATATGCCGGCATTGACCCCGAAACAGGTTTGGGTCTCCTTTACAAAGAGTTGACACAAATCGATCTGGATAACGACGTTAGTAGCGGCCGGAACCTCTGGACAGGTAAAAAAGCCGGCGATATTGTAAAGACCGATAATATAGATGCGGCCAATGACTGGGACGACCCGACCTATTTTGAAGTGGGTTCGGCAAGCCCCAAGGCGCTTGGCGGATTTTCAACCAGCATTACCTATAAAAACTTTGATCTGGGCATTATCTGCGCTTATCAGATTGGCGGAAAATTTCTCTCGAACAATTATGCGAATTTGATTGGAATGAGTCTGGCGCGCGGTATTTCCAAAGAAAATCTGGATGCATGGTCGCCCGATAACAGGAACGGCAAACTGCCGATGCGTTTTAATGGTGGAACCAATAACGCCGGAGGAGCGTTGTCCTGGCTCAGCGCTTCCTACTTTAATCTCAGGAGTGTTACGCTTGGATATAGCCTGCCAAGAGCGCTGATGAGTCGCTGGAATATGAACAACATTCGCGTCTATGCGGCTGTAGACAATGCTTTTCTGAAGAGCGCCAAAAAAGGACTTGATCCCCGCTATTCACTGAGCGGCGGCGCTGATGTGGGCGCATTTGCATATCCTCAGGCGCGTTATCTGTCTTTAGGTCTTAATGTATCATTTTAAAAAGATTAAAACATGAAAAAGTATAAATTATATATATTATTTCCGGCGTTGATGACTTTGCTGGGATTTTTAGCCTCTTGCGGCGACCAGTTGTATAGCGACCCCGCCCAACAGATAACTGAAAAACAGATTATTGAATTGAGCAAGTCAAATCCGGATGCGGTTTTAACGCCTATGGCCGGTAATATTGAAGTGTACCCCAAAAATCAATATCGAAATGTGGTTTGGGATCGGAATTTAAGAGTGCTATTGATTAACATGGATTACAAAGGCAATGATATGGTACACCTGAACACACTCCCAACTTCATGGATGAGGCGTGATTACGAGATGAGGGAATATCGCATTCAAACGCATGAAGAGCCGGATTCCTGGTGGCGGTGGATGTATCAGTATGTGTACAAAGCCAACCAGTTTCTTGCGCTGATTCCCGACTTTGAAACGGTATCGAACCCCGAAGTACTCAATAAACTGCAAACTTTCAGAGCCATCGGCTTGACATTGAGGGCATGGGGTTACACCTACCTGATGTGGAACTTTCAGGACGATTATCTGTATGGCGGAAAGGACAAATCGGGCGTACCGTTGTACCTGGAACCCGATATACCTGCTGTCGGACGCGGACAGGCCCAGGATATATGGAATCAGATCATTGCCGATGCAACCGAAGCGGCGCTCCTTTTCAATGCAGGAGGACGCAATCCGAAGGCAAATATCAATGATATGGATGCGACGGTGGCCAATATGATTCTGGCCCGCGCCGCCCTCACCATGGGCGACTGGAATACGGTAATCAATGCTACAAACGCCGTCATTTCCACTTATCCCACCCTGATGAATGAAACAGACTATACGACAAAAGGTTTTGGCTGGATGGATGTCGATGAAATCATTTACGGGTTCGATTTTGACCAGACCAATGGCGGGACGTCATCTTTCCACGGCTGGATGCATATTCTGGGCGACGGCGGTTATGGCGGTTCACAGGGACACTGGAATGCGATCGACAGTCGTTTATATGACAAAATTGATGACAACGATTACCGTAAAGCCAATTTCCTTGATGAGCCAACCGAACATAACTATGCCGGCGCGGAAATGCCTGTAACACTGCCTAAATACGCCAGCATGAAATTTGCCGCCCCTGCCCACACGGGAGTAGCCAACTATAACCAGGGCGAGATTTTCATCCGCACGTCGGAGGCTATTCTGATGAAAGCCGAAGCGCAGGCCAGAAGCGGTCAGGATGCACAGGCTAAGGAAACGCTCAACATACTTTTAGCCGCCCGTACGAAAGAAGGGGAGACGCCGCTTACATGCGACACCTATTCATCCATGGCTGGGATGAGCGCTTTTGAGATGGTACAACTTCAGACCCGCATTGAACTCTGGGGAGAAGGGTTCGAATTTTATAACAACAAACGCTGGAATATTAACGTGGATCGCGTAACACCGGCCAGTTTGAATCACAACTTCACAGGAAGTAGTACCTACACTCCGAAACCTTACTATACACATCAGATTCCGCAGGGCGAACTGCAGTATAATCCGCACATTGCACCCGAAGATCAGAATCAGTAGCAATAACCTTTCATGCATAAAAAAAATCCCGGGATTTTTTCCGGGATTTTTTTTATGCATAATGGATGGGACTTACTGAACGGTTACGGTTACATCATTGGCTGCTACGGTATACTGCATGGTTTTACCGTTAATGATGCAAGTGATAACCGGCGCTTTCCCGCTTTCGTCCATCGCAAACTGCGAATCACCCAGCGATTCGTTTTTTAAACCGGTCGGGTAGAAAACGCTTGCAATAAAGTTTGTTTCTGCAGGCGCTTTTTCAATAAGGGTATGATAATAAGGAATCCATCGCGTGGCGTTAGTTTGCACAATCTGATGGTGTAACTGGCGTCCTGTTTCGAGAACATAATTTCCTTTGAATAATGTTTTCATTTCCATATCGGCGCGTTCGCCTTTCAGCGACATCACATTCCCCGTAAGTTTCGCGTTCACATTGGGGTGAAATAATATATCAATTTCCGCTCCCCGTGCACATTTTACTTCATCAAGCAATATGACGATGTTATTTTGCTTATCCAGAATCGCCCAGCGCTTCCAGCCTTTCAGTTCGTTGCCGGGATAGGCTTTCGTGGCGTCGACTTTGGTATAAGCGTAGTTATCCCGGACGACGAACTGTTCGATTTTCCCGCCGATAAAATGATCCGACCAGGGTTCGTTCTTGTGTTTTTCAACCTCCTGCTGCTCTCCGTTGACAATAATCACATTCTGACCGTAGCTGTTCGTATAGAGATATTCCCATCGCATTTCATCGAAGACGAAGAGGTCGTACCCGCCTGCTGCGAATTTTCCAATCACCGATTCGCCCTGCCAGGTCAGCGCTACCGAACCTATGTCAAGGAAACCGTGGTGCGGGTCGCCATTTGCTCCCGACTTCACGGCCAGCTGCATATATTCCTCGCCGAAATCCTTCCGCATAAAAGCCCAGTCGATCGTACGGAAATGTTTCGACGCCTCTTTGGGTTTGACGGCTTTTACATCTTTTGGGATTGGCCAGATCAGGTCCCAGAGGGAACCTCCGCGATTAACGGTCTGATGATGTATATTTTCCAGATACCATTTACCCGTTTCGTTTTTAGTTTCAGCAATGAATTTATTGTGCAGGTGGGATGAACCGACAGTGCCAATGTTTCCGCCATCACAGAAAGGTCCGCCAAGCGCAAACAGCGCAAAATCAGTTGGCGTATTTTTGATGCCCGGAAGTTCGAACAGATTGATTTTTCCATTGGTAATGCGTTTCATGGCATCCATGAAAAACGACGATGTACCGAGACCATACGCCCAATAGCCGCGTCCTTCTGCCCATCCGCCGTCGATCCCGATCTCATTGATCATGCCTTCCACGCCCTCACATGCACGAACGACTACATCGATCAGCTGCGGGTCTTCCGTCAACAGCGCCAAAGCGGACATGCCTGCTCCCGAATGGCATATCCCCGACCAGTTACAGCGATAGGCAGTCGCCCACCAGTGGTATTCGTAATTACCGCGTACTTTTGTTACTACCTTTTCGAGCATGGCGCCCCGGATACGGTCACGCTGATATTTAGTAAGGGCCGGATAGAGCCAGTCATAAACTATCGCCACCTCTACCCCGTAATCGCCGGTGGTATGATCGTATGAGAACACCACCTGATCGTCATTCGCGCCCCATGGCCAGACGCGACCATAAATATTCTCGAAATCGTGCGCTTTCTGTATCCATGTGTCAAGTGCGCAAATCTTGTCAATCAGGTAATAAGCCTTCTGTGCATAGGCTTCATCGCCATACAGCTGGTACAGGAAAGCGAGCGTTTGTGCGCCGTGCATGAAGTAACTGCGATATTGCAGATACGGATTAGGCCCTCCGATATATCGCGAACGCAGTTCTTCTGCAATATATTCCGGTTCGACATCGGGGGTTGTCAGCATATACCGCTGACCGTTCACCTGAATCAAATTCATGATCTCGGCGGCTTTCGGATCGCTTTCGACAAGTTTAAGAATTTCCTTTTTACTGTTGTTGTCAAAAACAAGGTAAGGGTGCTGTAATGATTTCGTACTGATCGTTTTTACAATATTCATGTAATCAGCCGCTTCCACAAATGCCCACGGACCAAACATCAGCAAGCATATTCCTAACAATAAATTCTTTTTCATAAATATAAGGTTTTAGTATGTTTCATGTGTTTTCCTGTCAATGTTCGGCGTTAAGGCTTCATTGATTAGAATATTTAAAATCATTTGCAAATGTAATACAAGTTGAGAGAAATACAAAATAATTTTTCTTTAGAATGATTGGTAATTATCAATCCGGACTGATTCAAGCGCTTTCAGATAGGTGGCAGCCGCCCATCCCATCATCTCACTGGCCGGATATTCGGAATCGTCAATGTTTCCGTTTCGGTCGTATTTCTCCCACAGGAGACCATAGGGTCGCCGGTCGGGACCGTACCTGAAACGGGTGTATTCGATCGGAACGGGCGAAATATAATTGCGCGTGACGACGTTCAGGTATTTCATGGCAACGTTGTAAGCCTCGTTTTTAAAACCGTAGTTATGGAGGGCGCTCATGGATAGAAATTGTACGGGAGGCCACACGGCTTGGTGTCCCCACTGATAGGCAATGGTTTGTTCGGACGGTTCGCAGGCGACCAATCCTCCGTCGGAATCGAACAATGCCAATTGATTTTTGACGCTTCGCGCCTGTTTCCTGGAGGCGAATCCCCAATAAAGCGGCATCACGGTGGTGATGGCTGCTATCCGGCTGTGCCGGTTATTGACAAAGTCGTAATCAAGAAACATGCCGCGTTCATCGCTCCAGCAATAACGGTTGATCAGTTCGACACGTCGTCTTGCCCTTTTTTCCCATTGGCGGTAGCCGGATATTCCCAATTCACGCTCGAAAAAGGCGAGATTCATTTCATACTGATACAGGTTGGAGTTGAGATCGACGGCTATGAAATCCGGACAGCGTCCCTCGAATCGCGGCGTGAAATCCATTGTTTCGGCTTCGGCCATGCGACGGGATGCCGTTAAGATTTTTTCGGACTGGGGAACCTCTGTCGACAGCTTGAATCGTCCGGCCAGGACACGATCGTAGAACCTGACGAGCGACGCCGTGTCCGAATGTTGACTGTAATGTTGCAGACCTTCAATCGATGTGGTATGATTTTCGATGCAATTGCCGTTGGCATTCGTCCAAAATTCATATTCGGCCAGCACAGCGCGGTACGCTTTCATCAACCAGGCCTTGTCTTTTTCTATCATTTTTTCATAATAACTGCGTACCATCATCGCAAAATAGGGCGTCTGGCTCCGGTCGGTACCCCATCCGTTGGCATTGGGAATAAATCCGAGTTCCTCAATTTCGAAGATAAAATTGTCAATGTTATTTAGCGCCTGTTCCGTAAATCCCTGCATCAGTAACCCCTCGTTGATAAAATAGAGGTCCCAGTAGTACAGCGTGCCGGGATTCAGCGCATACGAATAGGGTTTGGGCAGTGACGCCGATGTCTCTACATACTTCAACCAGTTGTTTTTGATATGACCTTCAACCTCATCCCATTTTTCGGGATATACCGGCTCTACAGTAAACCGTTTCACATCAGCAGATCGGGTTGTACAGGCACACAGCAAACAAAATGTACTAAAAAAAAGCAGTATTGATTTCATAACTAAAATATTTTCGTTCCTGTATCGGCGTTGAGAATGACCGTAGAGCCGGGTTTCATTTCCAATTCCACATTTTTGCCATTGCGCAGGCGAATCAAACGATGTCCACCTTCGTTTTCTTTCGTAGCCACACACACAATACCGCCGCCGGCAATCACCACATCGCTGGCTTCATTGTAAATATGCGCACCGGCCTCCCTGAAAAGGTCGCGCATCAAATCCGGATTACGCAAGGGCAAGGCGGCGTAAACAACCGTATAATCCGTTTGCTTTTTCATGGCGACAGCCGCTACCTTCAAATCTTTGTAGCGCCCCAGTATTTGCACTTCCTTATCGGTAATCTCAAACAGTGGCGCGACCGGTACAATCCCTGCCGATCCGTTCGCTTCCAAACCGTAGTCTTTGTCCTTGTAAGTTACCACGGGCGGCGTTGTAATACAGACGGTACGAACTTCCATCTCCGTTATCTCCCCAATCCGTCCGGCATCCAGTCGCGTACCATCTGTATAAGCCGGTGCATAGTTGAATACGACCATGCGACCGTCCTTCTTGACATGCTCGTTGATAAATGCCATCTCTTCATCGGTGATGCAATAGGTCGTGCCAAAGACAATAACTCTGTACCTGCTTAAATCGACGGCTTTGAGATCGCTGTACAGATAGGTGTCGAACGCTACCCCGCTACGGTAGGCGTCGGCTGTCAACCAGTTATTGGAGGCGTATTGCACTTCACGCGTCTGGCGGTTATCGGCTTCCGCCATAAAATAATAAGTGTTGAAATCGTAAAAAAACGCCACATCCGCTGCCGAAACATAATCGGTATGGATGGCTTTGTCATAAAAGTCTTTCTGATGTTTTATCTCGGCCATCAGCGCCGGAGAATTGAAGTTCCCTGCAAATTCGTTCAATGGCTGATGGGCATAAAATGGCGGATAACCCGGAAAGCCGCTAAACTCTTCAAACCAATAGCCCGTAGCGCGGCTCGCTAACTGTGCGAAATTTGTACGCAACATCGCCACGCTTTCATCGTCGGTTATAAAGACGGTTTCGTTGGTTCGCGTCTGGGCTATGAGATGCGTGATGCGGTCCTGTTCGGTCATGAACAGCTTGCCATGCAGATTGACCGATTCAACAAGCGCGCGGGGCTGGCTTGTACCGCCCAAATCGCGCGCGTCGTAATTATAATTGTAAGGAGCGCCGAAAAAATCGATATACGGACTGTCGAGCAGGCGGTCGAAGTAAAGATAACCGGTCGAATTGAAATCATTGTCGGAGAAAAGATATCCGTTAAAAATGCCTACGAGCGCTTCGGCTGGCCAGTTCGTTTTAAAAAATTTCGTGAAATGATGAATGACGCTTTCGATTGTTTCCTGATGGCAATGATAATAATCGATAATACGGCGTTCTTGCTGCGGATCGCGAAACACGCCTGTGTTGTAGCGTCGTTCCTCCATATCGGGTACGGTAGCGGCGGCTATCGTCGCTTGCGAATCAAGCCATGCATCTTGCAACGCTTGATCGGTCTCATACTTGTCTGATAGCCATTTCCTGAATTGATCTGTCATCGCCGCGCCTGTATCAGGCTCCTGTTTATAACCGAAATAAGTCCATTCGCTGCCGCAACCTCCGCCGACCATAAAAGAGAAAACACGCTTTCCTGCGTTTGTTGTTTGCAGGTAATCTAAAAATTGCCCCACAATAGCAGTGGCTTCCTCTTGCCAGCGCGCAGAGGCCAGACTTGCATTGGGCGCGCGCACAATATCATTCGCCGTACTGAAATCAATCGGCCCTCTGGCATACTGTACCAATTCATCCGGATACTTGTCGAGCCACCAGCGAGGCGCATGAAAATCGACCCTGACCTGAAAAAAGGCATTGGGATTGATCGCAAGGATACCGTCCAGCGTGTTGATCAACTCGTTTCTGACCATGGGAATATTCAGCGAGCCGTCCTGCTTCCATGCATTGCGCAACTCGACATGCATTTCGATCAAGTCGATACCCGCTTTCGTAAAATTGTCGTAGTTGATACGACCGTCTTCGCCATACGGCGACCTGGAAATGCTGAAAGGCGGCGAATACAGTATGGGCGCATAGCGTTTACCGTTGATATTGTATATCGTTCGTCCGCGGTATTTTTCAGTTCTCGCCTGCGTCAGTTCGTCAAAAGATGGGGATGTGCAGGCGTTCAGTAAACAAAATACGCTAAATAATAGAAGTATTGATTTCATTTGTACAACATTTTAGAAAAATGCAAAAGTAATATAATTTTGGCAATTTGATTATTTTTTCAAATATGTCAAAAAAAACACTTACTTTTGTCACTTAAAAAATATCAATTATGAAAAGCGTAAAATTACTCACATTATCGTTATTGTTATTATGCGCAACTACTTTGCTGGCGCAAAAAGATTACAAAGCCTCCATGTTTGGCATCAGGTCGGACGGGAAAACATTGAATACGACTTCTATTCAGAAAGCTATTGATTATATCAGCGAGAATGGCGGCGGCAGGCTCGTCTTTTATGTAGGCCGTTACCTGACGGGAACTGTCTATCTGAAATCGAACGTTACGATCCAGCTGGAAGAAGGAGCCGGACTGGTGGCGTCGACCGTTCCCTATGATTACAATATCGGAAGCAATCCGGCCTTGATTGTCGCTGACAATCAACAAAATGTAGGCATTACCGGAAAAGGGCTGATCGAAGGACAGGGAGTCGCTGTGATTGCGAGTATCGACGAACAGGGTGCAAAAGGGAATTTGCCGGCAGGACTGAAATCATTTCGTCCAGCACTGATTTTTCTGGAAAATTGTTCGGACATAACCATTTCCGATATTATGCTGCTGAATGCCAGCGGCGATGCCCATGTGCTGACGAACTGCCGGCAGGCAAACATTACCAACGTGACTGTAAAAAGTAAAGTGGCGCCATCAACCAAAGGATTTGTGTTAACCGGATGCTCCGGATTCCAGTTAACCGATTCTTTTGTGGATGTTTCCTCATCGGCTCTGTTTATGAAAGGAGCTGCATCCAAAGGCGTACAGATAAAAAACAGTATTACCGCCGACGGCAAAAAAATACAGGCAAAAAGCGGCGCTTGACCTCACTACCACATGCCGTCGTACTTATTCCAAAGGGCGTCGCCCAGATCCCAGGCTTTGTTGACGGCGGTGTTTCCGCAGCCGGAACTGTATTTAGTCAGGTATTCCAGTACTTTGCTTTTCTTTTTAGGATCATATAATTTCAGCGCCTGTTCTTCCACTTTCGCCTGATTTTCGAACCATTCCGTTTGCAGCGGTTGCCATACTTCCTGCAGATCCTTTTGTGTTTCGCCCCAACGGCGGGTAGCCAGCGAACTCAGACGATTGAACGCCCACCATGCGGCATCCCTACTGAATCCTGTTATGCGTCCGCATGTCTGATAGGTTTTAGGCAAATCGGTTACGCTGCAATAGATGGGTACATATACCGACGAGGCAACATTATCAAGCGCAAACCAGCAAACGCCTCCTATCTCATCGGGCAACCAGTTTCTGCATTGAATGATGGTGGCATACATCGTAAACCGCACAGCGATGGTACGTTCGCCCAATTCATTCCATCCTCCGTTGACGCGGTGTACTTTCAATTCATCGCGTATCATAAAGGGATTGGCGATCGGCGACATGACTATTTTACCGCTATCGTCGGGCGCCATGATGTTTTTACGCATATCGAACGGGGTTCCTTCGTAATAGTCCTGAAAAACAGTTACCATATCCTGTAAACTGACCGGTTTGTCGGGTTTCACCGAAAAGGGATAGTTTTCCGTATTGGCATCCAATCCGAGCGAAGGAGCCAGCAAATTGAAAACACGCCATTCGCGACGCCGACAGGCCATGGAGTTGCGTGTGGAGGGCGCATATGCATAGCAAAACTCAAACGGGCCGTCCCCGGGATTCCACCAGTCATTGTCGATGGCTACCTCAAATACATTTTTTGAGAACATGAAATCATCGGGGTTGTTAATATCTATTTCTCTGATTCTGCTTGCATTGGCATTTACCGAGATATGTTCGTCGGGAACGCGCTGTGCAGCCCAAACTGCACCTTTCTTTCCTTTTCCGGGGCCGACAATCTCCATGTGCCACACTTCATTTTTATCGGCAATAGTCAGACATTCGCCGGCGTCAATCCAGCCAAACTCATCCAGCAATTCACCTGCAGTACGAATGGCTTCGCGGGCTGTGGCGCAACGTGCCAGCATCAACCCGCACAAACGCTGGCAGTCGATCAGTCCTTCATCTGACTTCAATTCGCCGCGACCGCCGAAAGTCGATTCACCGATACCCAATTGTTTTTCGTTCATGCAAGGGTACGCTGTATTGAAAAAAGCAAAGGTCTGAGGCGCCTGCGGGATATCGCCGACCGGAACGTCAAGGTACGATTTCATTTTGGTGGTATCGCACCATACACGCTGATACATGGTCAGTTTTGTTCCCTGTTTGTGGGTCGCTGCCGGTGTAACCAATATATTCGACCGCGACCGGTGACTGTCGTCCGTATGCGAAGTGCGTACCGAACCGTCGTCTGACGCTTTTTTCCCGACAGTAATAGTCGTACATTCATACCGGTCTTCTGTCTCAACGGGAACCTGCGCCTTGAGTCCGCCCCAAACGGCAATACTCCAAATGATGATCAAACTTTTTATTTTCATTTTTTTTTACACCCATACGGTTCTTTTAAAAACAGGTTAGCGGCGATAACACCGCTAACCTGTTTAATTTGAATTGTACAGTTCGATTTTATTTCTTTTTGAACAAAGAAATAATTAGCAATAAAATTATTGCACCTACAACAGCCGCAATAAAAGCGCCAAAATTACCGAGCAAAGAAATACCTAATTTCCCAAACAGCCAGCCTCCTAAAAAGCCGCCAACAATACCTACTATGGCGTTAATAATAAAGCCAAAACCTCTCCCTTTCAAAATAACGCCTGCCAACCAACCGGCTAATGCGCCGATAAGAATAAAAATTACAAAATTCAACATAAAATAAAGTTTTAAATTAATAATAAAAAAAAGTTCTAAACTAATATCGTTGCAAAAATAACGTATTCTTTTTGATTCCTTATCATATTTCAAACATTTTTATAATTTTTTTTTGAAGGAAATGCACCGCGTAGATCCAAGTGCGCCGTTCACATTCACCTGCATTTTCAACGGAGCGAGCGAAATTAATTTGATATCAGGATTTTCAACCGATACGCCCGAAACAGACCGATCCAGTTCTACGGTGATCGTTTCCCCTTTTTGTGTCGGATCGGAGATGCCGATGATAATTTCGTCTACAGTTTCTTTCATGATAATTGATGCCGGCACATCAGCACGAAGTCCGGCTACCGGCTGTTGTGTTGCTTCCCATAAATTCCAACCTGTAACATCTTCTTTTCGTGCCTTTACGGCTTGTACACGAGGCGTGTTGATAAGGATTTCAATATTCGGCGCAGCAGCATAAGCCCCCACTTCGGCGACCGTTTTTCCGGGCAATACAATATAGGCATAGGTTGCATTTGACGGATTTTTCCCGTGATCGAACCAAATTGTAAAATATTCACGGATAACCGGCGTGGGATCGCCGTACTTTGAAATATCACGCCAGGAACCGGTACGGGGCGATTTCTGTATTTGAACGCCTGCCTGATCAGGGAAAAAATATCCCATGTCCGTTCCTTGTACCGATGTCTCGAAATGAACCCACGAAGCGGGAAATTGCGTCAGCTTTCCATAATTTTGTAGCGCTTCATCACCATTAGCAACGACATGCAGCCGACCGGCTATTTTCCGGTTATCGACAATCGTTTCAATGGTATGATGGTCTGTGCTGCTGATTCCGGCGCCCAACGCAGCTATTTCATCTCCAACCATAAACCATGTCTTTTGGGCTTGCAGCGTGCTTTTCCCGTCGACAAACCACATACCCGAAATTCCATACGATTGCTCGATTGACGCTCCGCCGACCCATGTTTCAGGACTTTTGTAACCGTCTGCATATAACATCCCTTCGCCAAAAACCAATGATTTAACTTCGTGCTGCTGTTCGGCATCGACTGTAATACCCGGCAAACGGTAGTAATCGACCGTCGACCAGAAGTGATCGGTATATTGCGTCTGATCACCATTATATATGTAAGTCATACCGTCGCCGGCATGCCATGCCTTCATATTTTCACTGTCGATGGATTCGTAATTCTCTATCCGGTCGGACGACATGGCCAATCCGACAGTAAATCCGGGACGCCGGTATACAACGCGATCCATTACCGAAAATTGGTGCAGACGAGATGCCGGCGCTTGTGCAGGGATCTGATCGTCATTCATAAACGACCTTAATTCCTCCAATTGCCATACAGGGGCGTCCTGTGTCATAAAATCACGTCCTGTATCCGACAATATTTCGTATTTGATACGTGACTGTAAACGGTTTTTCACATTTTCGTCCATCATTTTCGACAGGTTATAAGCGCTCAATAAGATGCTATGTCCGGTAGTACGGTCGCTCACCGCCTGCCGGGCAATTTCCCTGCCGCGCACCATATCCATCATGGCGCCATTGACAATCAACGGCAAATACGCATTTTCCAGCCATTCGCGCACCATATCCATGTGTGATGCGCCTATTTCCCATTTCGAACCGTGAACCAGCTGCATCAGGTAAACCAGATCGCGTAGAAAACTCGCGCCATATCCGCCGGTATACGGATGCCACTGGTGTTGTAGAAAAGAACCGTCCTTATAAAAGCCGTCGTGCGTAGTGACAAATTGAAACTCACTGTCGATACCGTCCACACCCATCCGAATCTTTTCGGCGTTGTGCGACAAAATACCGCGAAGAACCATCGACGAGCACTGCCATATTTTATTGGCGCCTGTCGAAGCGCCTTCAAACGCCACATCCGGTGCATAATAATCCAGCGCTTCGATATAACGGGCGCGTTGTTCCGGTGTAAAATCGTCATACATCACGGTTAGCATATTATTCACCGAACCGGGCATTCCGATAATCCAATCCCACCAGTTGCCGTACATCGGATATCCGGGACTCCATTTATGCTCATACATCCATTCCATTCCTTCAATGATGTCTTTCTTCATAGCCTGATTCTGATAAAAAACCGAGCCCCGCGTAGCATATGCAACAGCCATCCCCGAGAGACGACTGATAGACGTAGTGACAGATGCAGGACGAAAAGGCGAAATGGAATCATCCTGACACTCAGGGTCGTTCCATATAAAATTCCTTTCTGATTCTTTGTTCATACCATTCCAGTAAGCGCTCACGTTCAGATCCATTACAGCAATACGCCTGATGATCACGCTATCATTGAGGTCCATATCCCCTCCGGTAATCCTGATTTTCTGACGCAAACGCAAAGCATCATATGAAAGACCGGCTGAATTGGAGTGACATGAAAAAAATAATCCGGAAAAAACGAAAACCGGTACGATCCAAATGATTGATAAACACTTCATGGCTTGCTTTCTATCATGACAAATGAATAACGAACCGGTTCATTAAATTCTTCGGACATCTGTTCGACATACTTATCGAAATCCATTTTGTCGGTCAGTTTTGTACCTTCGCTCCACGCCGTGCAAACCATATATTCGTAACTGTGGCGTTCGTCGGGTGTGACGCAAAACACATGGTTTCCATTATATGCCGGGACATATCTGTATTGTGGGCTGTAACAATCCTTTACCACAATGGCGCCCCCGATAAAATCCACGACGATATTTTCGCGCTCGTCTATTTTTTCGGGATCGCGTACTTCTTCAGCGCCCGACGAAATGACAATCCCTCCTTTTTGTACGAAATTATCTTCCTGCGGTTTTTTACGCATACCGCATCCCATCAGCACACCCTGCTTTTTGGGTTGAAAGACGGTAAAGCACACCTTAGAAATACAATAATTGTGATGCGCGTAAGCAGTGTAGAACTGTTCATATTCATAATAGCCATTTCCGGAATCCCAATTCATCGCCTTTATTTTTACCGTCGAACGAATAGGGCCGTTCACAACAACATCATAAGCATAACGTGTATCGGAAATTTGCCCCGCGTTCCAAAGAGAAGTTGGCGCCAGTTGCTGTTGGACAGGCGTTTTACGCGGCATGGAAACGAAATCCGGTTTGTCGGGGAACTCAAACAGACAGATGGCGGCAGCGCCGAATGATGCGGCTACTTCCTGGATGTCGGAACCATAATCATGATTAATGTTCGCAATCCCGTAACCGTCAACATTTTCGCCGTACAGTACCGGCGCCACCAATGAGGGCTTACGTTTGCCGAAAGCATCCACACTGTTGGCAAACCATATTTTCCATCCTACCTCTTCGGTTTCCCAGAAAGGCATGATATGACGGCAATAACTACCCACATTGGCATGTGTGCGGTGCTTGTTCCACCCGCGAATATTTTCGCCCAGATAGATATAAATGGTTTTGCTTTCCTTCGCTTCCATGTCTATCTGAAAAAACAGTTCATCCCAGATGCCGTCCTTGTCCAGATCGTCCAATTGATGAAAGATCATGCGGCCATTTGTTTCGGCGCGCAACTGATGCCCGCCCTGTACATTCAATATCGAATCGGAAGGTTCGGGTCGAGGCGCTCCCGCAGGATCAACAATGGTAATCACCATTTCATGCAGGTCGGGCATCGGAAAATTGTCGCGCCTGATGATAACCGATGCGTTGGTTACGGGTCTGCTCAACGGATTGGTAATCGTATATTCGATCCTTTGCGTTGGAGCAAAATCGCCTTGCGTATACCAGGGATAGCCGGCTGCTCCCATATGGCAGGAAAACATGCCGATAATTGATACTATTAACTTAAAATTCATAAAAATAATTATTTGGACAAAAAATCTTCGCGAATGGGATTAAATGAATCTATAAGCCTTATGGAGGGTGTTAGCAACTGTACGGTATGAGGCACATTACCCGGCACGATAAATACATCGCCGGCTTTCAGTTTCTGCTGTTTGTCGCCGATGGTCGCAATAAGTTCACCCTCGGCAACATAGCAAACCTGTTCGGCAGCGTGTGCATGAAAAGGATCCGGCTCTGATTGCGGACCGCCGGTAATGTCGACAATAACAATCATTAAATTGTTCAGATAGGCAATCCTGCGGGTCACGCGCTCATCGACAATGATGGGAGGCGTTTTGTCATATTCCATGAAAACGGATAATTGACTGTTAATTGATATTTGATGTGTATCCATATAAAAAAGATTAATAATTTTTTACGCTCAAAGATAATAAAAATTTTGTTACTCAAATTGTCATTGTTTGGAATAAAAGGAACCGGTTTTGAATTATTTTACTTTATGGTACCGGATCAACAGGGATGTTTTTCGCGTTGGGGAGAACAGATCAATACCTTCGGCAAGTTCTTGTCCCTGTTTTTGAATCTGAATTCCGTAATCTTCAAAAAACAGTTCATACATCGCTTCCTTTTCAAGCCCTGAAAGTTGAACGCGAACGGAATCGTCCGGACAGTCGGAGCGACGAAATGCAAGGATGATTCCGTCATGCTGCTGTGGACGGTCCATCTGATAGGCCATCCATCGATCGTCACGCAAGTAGTCCCGAAGAGGAGTAAGCGGATAATAATCGCCGTAAAAGTAAGGTCGCAACTCCTGAAATTCGGCAATGCGTTTTTGTATCAGGGGTATAGGTTCCGAATATTTTCCTGTGATTTCCCACCACATGCACAACGTTGCGTTCAAAGCCGAACGAAAGGCATA
>Ga0082212_10002689_pt1 | contig 25680 bp, 23 predicted proteins | sample TergutNt197P3_FD_71548 | JGI IMG/M metagenome (GOLD analysis project Ga0082212, IMG submission 71548) | Neocapritermes taracua P3 segment gut microbial communities from Petit-Saut dam, French Guiana - Nt197 P3 | ecosystem: Host-associated > Arthropoda: Insects > Digestive system > Gut ...
GTCTTTGACAGACTGCGGCGGCTCTAATCCGCTATCAATAAATTTATGCAAGCCCTGCAAACACCAGTTAAATATGCCGCTTATGTTTTCCGGCGTGATTAGTTTATCTTTAAGCGTCTTGTCCTGCTCATGGGATTTGAAATGCCTGTCAAATGTGATGATATTGATTCTATCGCTTGCGAATAAATCATCATCGGTAACAACAGGCAAATGATTTGTATTCATAAATAATTTAAACTTCGGGTAAAAAGTAAATTCCCGTTCATACAGGTTTCTTGCCGTTATCGGGTCGCGCCCGGTCATCTGCTTCAGCAGCGTAACGTCTAAAATCATGCGTTTCTGCGGCTCGCTTACGTTCAGGAAGCGGCAGCCGTCAAGCCTTGCCAAATCTCCGCTTGCCTGCCTGCTGTCGTGATTCTTCTTCACTGCCAGAGATTCCGGTTTCATGTCAAGCGAATAGCCCGAATGTTCTCCCAGAACATACATTATCGTTGACATAAGTGTGCTTTTCCCGTTGCGTTTTGTCGCGCCGTATAATATAAAACACGTTTCGTAATGAGTATCTGCGGTAAGAGAATAACCTAATGCCTTTTGAAGATATTCTATTTTTTCAGCATCGCTCTGCATGACTTCGTTTATAAAGTTTTCAAATAATACCGATTTTGCTTCAGGGTCATAATGTACGTTGCTTATTTTCGTTATTATGTCGTTTGAGTCGTGATTTTTAAATTCAAATGTTTTTAGATTTAACGTCCCGTTCTGGCAGTTAAATAAATCGTCATTGCCGTCAAATTCTTTTTTATAAATAGGGAAAACAGATATTGCGTCTGCAATCATCGTGTCACGATTCTTCTTCTTTATCCGTTGTGCAACATATTGTATCCAGCTTTCCTGTTGTTCGTCGTTAAGATATTTCCGGCAGTCTAACATATATGAAGTGAATGATTTTGCCAGCTTCGATATGACCGCGCCGCCCGTGTCGAGCCGCCAAACCCGTCCATCATAGATATACCAGCTTTTCGCGTCCGGGCAATACCGGCATATATTTTTGTATGCGTCGGCGAACCAGTTGGATGTTCCTATATCGTCCCAACGATAACGCTGTCGTGTTTCCGATGTTTCAAAGGGGTTTATTTTTACGAAATCCGGCAGGTCTTCTATTGATATTTCTTCTTCAGGCTCTGGCAATTCAGGTTCGGTTACGGGCAGCTCGTCAATTTCCTCCATCGTGCGCCCCTGCTGTAACCAATCATAAATATCGCCGCCTTTTGGTAAATCCGGCAGTTTTATAATTTTAGAGCCAGGCAGCTCGCGAGCTATTTTATTTGCGTATATCATGCCGGGTTCGTCGTTATCCGGCAGAATAACAACAGTTTTCTCCTCGAAATATTTATTATATTCTTTTTTCCATACGCTGTTTGCGCCGGTGTCAAGGCTTGTCGCAATCCGTCCTGCTTTTGTTATTGCATCAACGCATTTTTCTCCCTCGCAAAAATAAATTATTTCGGATTTTGCCGCAAGAACAGTTGATAAATTATAAGGGTAACTTTTCCCCCCGCGGCCTTTTTCGCCGCTCGGCGTGTAAAACGCAAAAGATTTTGATTTATCATTATATTCATATCTTTGTTTTATGTAGGCAAGCGAACCGTCTGCCGCTTTATATTCGTAGGTAATTGTGTTTATTTTTTGTTTTTTAACTTGTGATTTTCGCGGCTTTTCGTCCATAAATAACGCCGTCATAGGCAAACCGAGCGCGGACATAATAGATTCGGTAGAACAACCCGCGTGACAATATAATAATATACGATCGCTTGTTATTTTAACGGATAGTGAATTATTATTGTCATCATGCACCGGGCATAACGCAGTATATTGTCCATTATTGCCTTTAATATTTTTTAATAACTCTATATTAAATTTGCCTTGTATATCGCTTATAAAAATCAGTCCTTTCTATTCAAAAACTCCAAATTTAAAATAATACTTGACTTTGAACAGAACGTATGATATAATAAAATAAACAAGTAAAAAAGACGGTGCGTGATACGTTCCGTTCTGTGGGGTTTACTGTATCTCTTGGCGGGGATTGGCAGTAAACCTTATTTCTTTGTTTTTGAGGCAATCCAGTTTTTTGCCTCTTGTTCTTCAATTCTCCATGTGTTGCCAAACTTTAAACCCGATAATTCACCTGAAGTCAATGCCCGTCTGACAGTGATTTCACTTATTTGGCAGTATTCGGCTAATTGCTTCACTGTCAATATATGATTTCTCCCTAAATCGTCTTTAAGGGTGAAATTTTCTTCATTGAAAATATAAACCACCTCTTTCAATAAATCACAATATGCTTTATTGTATCACAGTTAATCATTTTTGTCAAGATTTTATTTGACGATTTTAAAATATATTTTCGATAAAATACGACTTTATTATATTATAGCACATTTTTAATAAACATACTATTACATTTATAATCATCTTTTAAAAATCATCATCTAATAAGAATTTCAGCAAATTAATTTGGTTTATTCCATTTATTTCTTCTTCAAGTTTATCAAGTGTTATGATGTACTTCGGGTAATTATCGTTTATATTGTCATAAGCCCCGAACTCGCGGGCTTTTGTTTCGGGAATTGATATAGTATAAGCGGCTTGAATATAAATCTTTTTATTTGTTTTGATTGCCACAAAATCAATTTCGCCTTTTTTCGTTTTCCCGGTATAAACGTCATAACCTTTTATTATCAACTCATTATAAATAATATTTTCTAACGCATAATTCCAATCTATTGACTTTTGATGATTTTTTATTTGAGCTATACCCAAATCAGTAACATAATATTTATTTAACGTCCGCAGAACTGCTTTTCCGTGCACATCATATCTATACGACTTTCTGACTAATAAAGCCTTGCATAAGCCTTCCAAATACGAATAAACAGTTTGCGTTGATATATCCCGCCCCTCGCTTTTTAAAAATTTAATTATGTTTTCAGCCGAAAATTCCCTCCCGATAGTGTCAATAATATATTGCATAATTAGGTTGAACAGTTGAACATCGCGGATTTTCAGCCTTTGGACTACGTCCCGAAGTATGATAGAATCAAATACCCCGTATAAATAATTTTTAATATCTTTTTCTTCTTTAAATTCAAATCTGTTTGGCAAACTGCCCCACTTCATGTAATCAAATATTATTTCGTCTGTTATTTCCGTAATATTAAGTAATTCGATAATCTCTTTAAACGACAAAGGATTGATTTTAAATGTGACATATCTTCCTGAAAGAACCGTAGAGAGTTCATCCGAAAGAAGCCTGCTGTTTGAACCGGTTATAAATATGCTCACTTTTTGTGAAGCCCGGAGAGAATTTATAACTTTCTCGAAATTTTTGACGCTTTGAATTTCATCGAAAAATAAATAGTACAGTTTATCGTCCTGTATCCTTTCTTTTACGTATTCATTTAATTTTTTATAATCGGTAAGTTCTTCAAATTCAATAAATTCAAAATTAACATAAATGATATGTTCATCACTGATACCGCTCTCTTTTAATTCATCTATAATCTGTTCTAAAATTATTGATTTGCCGCACCTGCGAATACCGACTAATATTTTAATAAGGTCGCTGCTGTAAAAACCTCTTATTTGCGACAAATATAATTCCCGTTTTAACATTAATAACACCCCTTTTTCTTTTTTATAAAAATTATAACACAGGTAAATAATTTTGTCAAGTTATTTTGATACGACAAAATAACATATAATATTTGCAAAGTGATTTTTATATATCAAAATAAAAAAAACACCTTGACAAAACAAATATTATATGCTAATATATGAGTATACGTATATCCATATACTCATATACGCCTACATAGGAGAGTGAAAAAAAATATGATTGAATGTATTGCTGTGATAAACCAAAAAGGCGGTGTCGGGAAAAGCACATCGGTTTTATCCATAGGAAAAGCTCTTATGCTCAAAGGTTTTAAAGTCTTATTGATTGACCTTGACGCTCAAGGAAACTTATCATATACAGTAAAAGCAAATACAACATCGGAATATAATTCATTTGAGATTTTAAAGGGAAATATTGATGCTTCAACGGCAATCCAAAAAGCTATGGATTTTGATATTATCGCAAGCTCCCCATCTCTCGCAGCCGCCGACGCGTTAATAATAGAAACAGGCAAAGAATACCGATTAAAAGAAGCTTTGGAAAATATTAAATCAAATTATGATTATATCCTGATAGACACTCCGCCGTCGTTGGGAATATTGACGGTCAATGCTCTTGCGGTTTGCACAGGGGTTATAATACCTTCGCAAGCCGATATATACAGCCTGCAAGGCATAGGGCATTTTTTAAATACCGTAACGACTGTAAAAAAATATTGCAATCCGAAACTCAAAATTATGGGTATTGTACTTACGAGATTTAATCCCCGTACAATTATAAGCCGGGATATTGAAAAGATGGTTGAAAATACTGCCGAAAGAATACAAACAAAACTATACAAAACAAAGATAAGGGAATGTACAGCCATTAAAGAAAGCCAAATATCGCAGTCCGATATTTTCACATACGCCCCTGAAAGCAATGCTGCCGCAGATTATAAAAAACTCACAGAAGAAATAATATTAAAAAGATAAACATACAGATATATGTATAATCATATATGTATGAGTATATACGCATACAGAAAGGAAAAATTTATGTCGAAAAAAAGTTTTACAAATATAGAAAATCCGGCTCTTAATTTTATCAGTACGCCGAAAGAAGAAGCTCAGACAGAATCAAAAAAAACGCAAAACGTTCCTGTCAAATTAAACCCGATATATATAGAAACAAAAAGCAAACGGTTTAATTTTTTGATGCAACCCAGTTTATATGATAAAATATCAAATAGAGCAAGGGTAGAGAACAAAAGCATGAGCGATTTAATTCACTCTGTTTTAGACGATTATTTTGATAAAAATTGAAAGGACAAATAAGAGATGAATTTTTTAGGGGTTAACGGCGATGGGCGAATTTTAAATCTTAACGAGTTCAGACGTTCTCCGTCTCCGGGCGTGGAAGCCAGCAGACCGAAATATCAAATAACTACGCCGGAAGGGGAAATATATTTTAAATTCCAGCTTACAAACAATGAAATCTGCGCGGAAATAGTTTCGTATAAATTAGCGGAAAATCTTAACATCCCGGTTGCAAAAACTTGTTTGTCAAAATATAAAGAAAATATCGGGATTGCAAGTTATGATATAGGAGTTTATAAAGAACCGGACGACAGTCTTTCGTATTCAATAAAAGATTTTCTTGAAATTGAAGGATTTATTCAAATGTGTTTGTTTGATTATTTAATAATGAATGAAGACCGTCATGCCGGCAACTGGGGGATTTTAGATAATAAAGTAGCTCCATTGTTTGACCATAATCAATGTTTTGGCGGCGACGCGGCGAATTACGGTTATTTTGACGCGGACCATTTTATGGTTATAGTTTCATCTTCTTTTTATGTTGAAAATGAATCGCAAAATCGGCATGATGATATTTTAAAATATTTATTACAATATAATTCAACTGAAGTGAAAAATTTCATAGATAGATTAAGTGAGTTACCCGAATTAAAGGATTCACTTTTGGAAGAATTATATAGTGAAGATTTTAAGCGTGTGAAAGAGCTTTATAAAAAAAGGATTGCTTACATGATAAAAAAGGCTGGTGAGTTTGATAATGGGCGATAAAATATTTATAATGAATTTTAAAAATGAACAAATAGGTTATGTCGAGCGTAAAACGGATATTTTCGAGCAGGAATTAAACGGGATAAAAACACTGCATAAAACATTACCGCGTATTATGCATTATATCGCTCCTGAGCCTACGCAATTTCCGGCGGCACAGGAAGTTCTTGATTATTATAAAATGGGAAAATTAGACGTTTGGGAATATATACAGAAAAGCAACGGAATTAAAAGTAGCAGAGACGTCTGGTTTATGGCAGAGCCGATTGGGGAAGTATGGATGCCTCTCATAGTAGGAATGCAACGTTATCCGCGATATGACAGCTGGTTTAAGACCGGCGACGCGGTTAAAGTACAAATGAACGGGACCGCTAATATAAACCGCCATTCGATGGAGATTTTCCCGGAATGTATTGTGCCATATTTAGTAAAAGGCGATACGGCGCGTTTCAGTACGGCGGAAGGCGTGGTGTATGATTTGCGCAGTCGCCCCTCAACGCGCGGGCTGATAGGTAGGATTGTTTTGAGGTTTTGAAACACCCCTGATATTGTGGGAAACGGCATTTTATAAAACACAAAAAGTTTTTAATATGATAAGCGCGAAAGCGGCGGGCGTAAGTCCGCTGTTTTTTGTGTAATTTACACAAAAAACGATGTTAAATTTGGTCATAACAGAAAATATTAAAAATTTCGGCAAATTTTATCATATTTTGAAAAAACTACTTGACATAAAGGAAAAAACATGTTATAATTTCAGTGTAATCAAAAATTGCAACGCCGTGTATATAATTGCAACACACTACGCAAAATTCGCAACCACAAACGTCAGGAGGGACAAAATGCAAGTTATCACTGCGGAATATATCAGAAGATTCTTTGATTTTAAAGAAATCAATTTAAAAAGACGTAGGGGAACCCAGCATAATTTAGTATTAATTAAATACGAAGATGACGAATTTGACGGAGAATATGATTTTAAAATATCAGTGCCTGCCGGATTCGAAGCGGCGGTGAAAAAATCAGACGGGAGTTTTTCGAGGGTTGAATCAAAAGGTGAAGTGTATTTCAAGGAAGAAGTCCGCGCCATATGGATTATCAGACTCGAAGTAAACGATATACCATGGGGTGTTCCAGGTATCGTATATGACGATCCCGAAAAAAAGTGCAGATTAAAATTTGGAGCCAGTGGACAATTCGGAATTAAAGTTTCGCAGGCTGAACATTTCCCGAAAATTTTCGGAGAGCCGAACGAGCTGAGCGACAGGGACATAAGAGACAAAACCAAAGGAATTATGCTGCCGGTTATAGAAAAGATTTTGAAACGGAAATCTCAAAAATATACGGTTCAGGGGATAAACAAAGAAATATGCGCCGACAGCATTAAATGCGAATTAAATCCATTGATTGACATGTATCTTTTGGAATTAATTAATTTCACTATCAGCAGAACCGTTAAGAATGATTTTTAAAAAGGAGGTAATTTTGATTTATGGGTAAAAAAGAAAACAGGAAGACGTCTGAATCCCGCAGAGAAACATCTGAGAGTATTCGCACGGTTGCAGCCGAATTGAAGATTAAAGGCGAAAAAGAATATGGAGACAGGTTTATAAAACTTGGTGATGATGTTTTAGAGCAAATCGTGCTTTTCGGAAACTGGAAACCGGTTTTAAAAATAGATGCTGAAATACGGGGGACTATTGAAAAAATGACTGCTGAAAAAAGTTTGTGGAGAACTGTGACACCCGACCTTCTCACAGTGGAAAAGTATTATTGCGAGCTGTTGGACAAAGTCTCGGACAGATGGAACGAATACCGAAAAAAAACAGTTGGATTTTGGGACAGGGTATTTAAAAGAAACAATGCCTACAACAACAAGAGCGACGAGGTTGAAGAAGCTGGACTCACACTGGCGAAAATAGACCTGACAATTCAAAGAACAATACGGCTGGAAAAGCTGGCGAGAATTTCCGGCGATTATGTTAAAGCGGATTTGCTAAAAAGCAGTATTGAAAGAAACAGAGCTCTTCAGCGTGCTCAGCATAAAGTCTATGTAACGAAATTTACGGGAAACGATTTACTCAAAAACAAACAATTACTCGAAGAAATCAAAGCAGGGCAAAAAAGCGAGGCAACAGAACATATGGCTGCGACACTTAGTATGCTTGTAGACCAAGTGAACAGAGGCAACAAAGAAAATGCAGCTTTGCTGAAGGTTATGGACAGCAGAATAAAAGAACTGGAAGGTTCGGAAAATTCGGAAAGTTTAAATGACACAGATGACGAATTTGAAGCACCGAACCCTGCGCCTTTAAATTCATCCGCAGAATAAGCGGCTTGAATACAATTAAACAACCAAATTTAATAAATATAAATAAATTAACGGAGGAATCAAATCATGTTTGGAAACAAAAAAAGAAAAAAAGAAGAGGCTGAATTGGATCTTTATACGAAAGAAACACAATTAAAACAACAAATCGTTTTATTAGATAATGAATATCTCAGTATAACGAAAAAGCTTAATGCCACAGAAAAAAACACGGTAGCATACAGCAATTTAACCGGCGAACTAAGAAAAGTCGACGCATCGCGGAAAGCTCATAAGGGAGCTCTTATGCAAATCGACCAAATGAAACTGACACTTGGACTTTTAGGCAACGGGTCGATAATAACCGGAACACTTGAAGACTTACTGACCGAATGTATGAAACACATTGACGTATTAACAACGGCAGATGATGAAGAAGACAACAAGATATCTGAAAAAGAGAAGATGAAAATAAGAATGAATCTTGAAAAAAAGGCGAAGCTCGCCAGTGTAAACAAAGGACAGGGCGGTGTGACAAACTGGGGGGAATTGATACCGGATGATAATATTGATGATTTATATGAAATAAGCGACGAGGACCTCATAGCGGAGGCTCAGGCAGCGCTTGCCGAAAAAACCGGTACGGCAGTACCTCAAAAGAACCCGGTTAACGAATCATGGAAATAGAATTTTCAATTTGAAAATTATAATAAATCGAAGGGAGTGAGTATAGCAAAATGGATGTTGAAAAAATAAACAGTCTGCATATGGAGGCAGAGGGTTGTCGGCTGGAAATGCAGCAGGCAAAAAAAGACGGAGATTATAAAAAAGCGAAAGAATTTTATCTTAAGGCAAGTAAAATTTTTATTGAACTTGCAGGGTTAACAACAGGCGAGGAGAGTAAAACATATAAGAATAAAGCAGACGAATTAATTAATCTTGCAAACGATTTATTGTACGAACCAACAGAAGAAGCAAAAGAAGTAAACCTGGAAATAAGTCCGGAAGAGAAAAATTCGGAAGACGCAAAAAAAATCAGGGTCAGGATTAACAGCCTTATAGGCAAAACCAGACAGTATTTTTCAGCGGTACAGCAGGCGAAAAAAGAAAATCAGAACGAAAAAGCGAAAAAGTTATATTTAGAAGCAAGCAAAGTTTATATCGAACTCTCAGAGCTGACCAAAGGCAATTACAGTAAGGCATATAAAAACAAAGCTGATGAACTGATTGCGCTTGCCGAAGGAATGCCCGACAAACAGGAAACAGATTCTGAAAAAAGCATTATTCCCGACGTTACTTTTGAAGATGTGGCAGGGTTGGATGATGTAAAAAAGGCTATTGACACAAGAATAATAAAACCCCGCGAAAATCCTAATGTTTATAAGGCTCTTGACATAACGCCCGGAGGCGGAATTATGATGTACGGAGTTCCAGGAACTGGAAAAACAATGATGGCGAAGGCTATTGCGAATAAAACGGGAGCGGCGTTTTTCCCCGTAAGTTGCGGAGAAATCATAGGTAAGTGGCTCGGGGATGGAGAAGGCAATGTCAAACGTTTATTCGATAGAGCCCGTAAAGAAGAAGTAGCGATTATTTTCTTTGACGAGTTTGACAGCATAGGCGCAAAGCTCAAAGACGATACGCACGACGCAATCAAACGCATGGTTTCGGAACTGAAAATCCAGATTGACGGGTTCAAGAGTTCTTTTAACACTCTCATGGTTATAGCCGCAACCAACCGCCCCTGGGAGGTAGATAATTCGTTTTTGAGACCTGGAAGGTTCGGAGAAATGCTGCATATAGACCTTCCGGATAAGAACGCGCGCAAGGTAATCATAGAAAAAAAACTCGGGAAATACAGTAAATATATAGAAGAAAAAACAGTAGATTTCGATGAACTTGCCAAATGGACAGAAGGATTTAACGGTGCAGACGTTACAGAGCTGTGTGACCGCGTGAAAATGCTGGCAGCCGATAAATGCATAGAAAAATACGGCGACGATATTACAGGACTCAAGATTACAATAGACGACGTTGATGAAATAAAAAAACAGGTAAAAAGCAGTGTTCGGGACGAAGATATTCAGGGGCTTAAAATATTTGAGGAGATGTACCGTAAAAATATTATCAATCCCAAAAATATTGAAAACAAAGACTGAGATGATGGAATTTTACAGTAATACAGTAATCAGGTCAAGAGTTATATGAAGATTAATTTACAGATTTCAGCGAGATATTATTATACCGCCTGCTTGACTGCAAGCCAGCAGGCGGTATATAGGAGTATGCTGGCAGGATTTGAAACATTTTCGCCGGAAATAATTCTGCCGGCGGTTTCAAGCGATGAACTGCAGGCGATTTTTGATTATGTGCTGCTGGATAATCCTTTGATATTTTTTGTTGACCCATATGATAACATACATAAACGCGTAAGTTATAAGAATGAGAAGGAATGCAGGTTCAAACCAGAATATGTATATTCTGATAAAGAAATAAAAGAATATACCGAGGCAGTTGCTGAATATTTACGGGTTTTTGATTCTATAAAAATCAAAGGCGAACTGGATAAAGAAATTTTTATTTATCGGCATTGCCTGAATGAATTGAAATATAATAATATAACCGATAGGTACAGTCATACAATTCTTGGTCCTGTTTTACAGAAAACCGGTGTTTGTTCGGGGATTTCTAAATTTGTTAAACTTGCGCTGGACTATGCAGGCGTGCAGAGCCTTGTTTCTATTGGGAACGGAATAAATAATGCGACTCACGCAAAGCACGCCTGGAACATTGTAAAAATAGATGGTAAAACATATCACTTAGACGTTACCTATGATATGGGAAAAGTAGGCAAAGTGAACAGTTATCATCATTTTAATTTATCTGACGAAGATATGAAGAAAAATCATATTATAGGTGAAAATATGCCGCCATGTACGACAAAAGGAATGGATTATTATTCGCTTAACGATATGATTGTAAAAAATTCAGAGGAGCTTAGAGAATATATATCGACAAATTTGAGACAAGGAAAAAAAGACATTGTTTATAAAATTGTAAATTCAGATGGAATCGAGAACATGAAAAAAATAATTATGCGAATTGCACATGAGCAATACGAGAAAGAAATAAACGGACCTATTGGAATAGAATTAAATTTTAACATTGACAAAATGGTTTTTGAGATAAAATATAAGGATATTTGAGGCAAATACGATAAATAACAGAAAAGGGTAAAAAGCTGTGCAGTAAAGTAAATACAGAGTAGGTGCGCGATATGAAAAAAAAGCGTTCAAAAGAAAAAAGTTTTGAAAATGAGAAAATCAGCCAGGATGTTGATGCCATTGAGTACGCGACAAAAATCCTGACTGAACAGCAGGAAGAAACGGGCAGGCTGGAGTCGGAATTACTCAAGGCGACCAAAGCCTATATCGACGAAAAGGACATAGAAGCTGAAATCAAAGAACTGGAACAGAAAATATCGGACGAAATCGAAAAGCAGAAGAGAGCGGTGCAGAGGACAATAGAAATCCAAAAAGAAACAGACAATAAAAGATACACCAACGAAAAGGCCTTAAAGCTTCTTGGATACAAAAAGATGATAGAAAAGCAGGAAGAAGAAACCATAAGAATAGAAGGCGAGTCTGACAGATGGAAGAAAAAACTGGACCACGCGCAGGAACTGAGGGCAAAAGCCGAAGAGACGGAAGGTATTCTGCACCCCCGGGCGAAAATCCAAAAAGACAAAATCAGGGAAATGAAGAACGCACAGAACGAAAAGCAAACGCAGAACGAGATTGAGCTGGAAGCGCAGAAGCGGTCGCACGAAACGGAAGAAGAGCAGCTTATACGGCAGGGGAAAATCGAGGAAGAAATATGGAAAGCCGAACAAATGGATTTGGAATTTGAGGTAAGGAAGCAAAACAACAACAACGAGTCCGAACGAAAATCAGAGGAAGAACGTCAGAATCAGCAGGCGGGGCGCATCGGCAGGCTGCAGGTGGAGATAAATCTCAGCCGGCTGAACAATATAGAACGCCGGCAAAGAACGAAACTTGAAAAACTCGAAAAGAAGCGCAAAGAATGGCTGGATAATATAGAAAGGGAATTGGACAGGAGACTCAACCGGATGAAATCGCAGAACCCGTAAATTTTTGGATTACAACAAGATTAAAACAGAGGAAGGGAAGGAGTTAGAGATATTATGCCAATCCGCAAAAGACCGCCCAGAATTAAATCGCGTTTATCCCTTTTTAATAAAAGATCGTTGTCCCGCAGAGTAAAGCGGGATTTAAAAGAGGCGAAAAAAAAAGGCGGAACCGGAATCGCCTATATGCTTACGGAAGGGATTTTTATAACCGCGTTTGTCATAGAAGAAATAAACAAATTTTTCGCAGTCAGGGACGCGCGGCTGATAAATCGCGTTGTCAGGGCTGAATACAGCAAGGGAAAAAAGAAAAGGGGCACGGTTGAAGGTCTGATAAATGCGCTTGACATGTATATCAGGAACGAACGGACAGCGGCGGATGGGAAAATAAACGAGCTGCGCCAGCAGATAAATCATTCCGCCACAGTTCTGACCTCAATCGGTGCTTCTGCTTCAGGAGCGAAAAAAGACCTGAAAACAGGCACGGAATCGAAGAAAGCAACGGCGGAAGCGGCGATATGCCGCATTAAGGACGACCGCGACCAAAAAATCAAGGCCGCTTTAATGAATCAGAAGGCGATAATCGACCAGAAAATAGAGCCTTATTTCGGTCAGTATTATAATTATATCATACTGCGCATCGATTATTACTTGAAGAAAGCCGGACTAAACCCGCCGCCCACAAATCAGCCACTCCCGACAAAATACGGCGAGGAGCTTTTGCGGGCTGTCCGCGCGGACCAGTGCCTGCTGGGAAGATACGAAAAAAAACGCAGGGAGATCGAGGCGCAGATGAAAAAGCTTGACGGCGAGGGATTTTCGGCAATACCCCGGAGAAAGTTCCGGCGCAAGGGCACTGGGAAAAATGGGAAAAAACCGTAACAGAACCAAGAAATAAGAAAGAAGGGGACAGTAAATGGAAATCTGGGAAAACGTCATACAAAAACTACTGGAAGCCACAAGGGCGGAAATAGACAAGCGTTTGGAAAATATCGACAAATCCAGCATCAACGGAAGGAGCGAAGCGGAGTATATCCTGACGGAGCTGCTGAAAGTAGCCGCTGGTACGGTGGGCGGGAAATTCAACCAAGTGCTGTACGACACTATTCACAGCCAAACGGAGACCGGCAGGTACGGGATTTTCACCGATTACCAAAAAGCCGTCGGTGAGCTTGAGAAATTCCGCGAAAACGACATAAAATCAGTTGACGAAAATGCGGGCAGGGCTTCCGACATTGCCAAACATGAATATGCGGTCGCGAAGTCTATCCGCGAGATTGCGGAGGGGCGGTACATCGAAGAATACAAAAATTACGAGGCGAAAATAGAAGAAGCAGAAACAGCGTTTAATAGCAGAGTTGCGGAATCGGAGACAAAGCGCCAAAACGCAGAAACAAAATATACCGACGCAAGTGAAAAATACGAGCGGTTCAGGCGCAAGGCAAACGGAACGGACGAAACAAAAAGCAAAGACGGGACAGACGAAACAGAAGGGGGCGGGTCAAAATGATGAAAACGGTGTGGAATTTTATCGTGCGAAATGTTGTTACTTTTGTAATACTTGGAGTCCTGGTAGCGATAGACGCGGTCGCCTTTTATAACATGATTGCGGAAGCCGGCGAAACCGTATGGTTAGCTATAATGCTCACAGGAATGCTTGCGGCCGCCATTGACCTTGTCCCGTTTTTCTGGGCGTCGATTTTTTTGGTCCATAAAACTCATGTCAATTCCGTGTCGCCAAAAATAAACAAAAAAAACAATGGCAAGGAAGGTAACGAAGACGGCAAACCTGATAAAAAAAACAGTGGAATAAGGGTAGTTTCGAATTGGATAAGATGGCTTGCTTTCTTTTCATTTGCCATTCCCGTGCTCCTGATTATGTTTATGAGGTTCAACAACATAAGTGAAAAACGGCAGGTAGATATCACCGGGTTCAGCGTCACCGCGGCAGTATACGAAGACGAAGATGATCCCAGCAAATTAAAATATGAGAAAGAACTTGAAATAAATGAGGGTGCAGGATTTATCACTAAATCATATTGGTTTTTTGAGGACGGACTTACTGAAGACTCAATAAAATACGGGCGTTACGAGGGTTTCTGGATAGACTTCATTTTGCTTTTCTCGCCTTTAATCACGACGCTCATATCCATTTATCTGGGTTTTGTCTATAAAAACGTGGAGGACTACAAGGAACGTTTGATGGCGTTAACCGGGGAGCCGGATACTAGGGGAGACAAAGGCAAAAACGCGCGGAACATAGCGCGGCAGATAAAGAATTACGAGCGGGCGGAGAGAAAAGAGCTGAAAAAATCGCATAAAATTATGCTGAACGAGCAGAAAAAATTCAAAAAAGAAGTGGTGAAAGCGGAGAAGGACAAGAAAAAGGCGGAGGACGACCTGAAAGAGTTCAAGAAAAACCACTGGTCCGTATGGGAGGAAAGGCTGAATATTTTCAAAAAAGAGCTTGAATCGAAAAGGGCGGAGGAAGAGAAGAAAAAGGACTTCGCCGAAGCGGAAGCCAAAAAAGAGGATTTCGAAAAAACGAAGATAATGACCGATTTATGGAAAGGGGCGGGCTGCTCCGGCGATTGCCCGGACGACATAGACGTTTTCTTGAAAGAGTTTTTCGCCCAAATCAAGGCAATGCGGACGAAAGTCATAACGGACAACTATTTCGCGAACCTGCTGACCGTCTACAGCGGGACAGAGGCCTATCTATTCGACTGCAAATCAGGCATGTCCGGCGCGTGCGCCAACAACCCGGTCGTCGCGGCAGACATAAACGACATCAAAGTGAATGCGATTATCGACGATTACAACCAAACTATTGACCCCGCCGTCCAGCTGCCCATACAGCAATGGAACACGAAAACATCAAGGGAGGCTCTGCTTGACGACTTCAAGAAAATGATGTCATGATTATTGAAAGGACAATGGTATTATGTTTAAAAAAATTGTTTTATGCTTTGTCTTCGCCGCGGGCCTGTTTTTGTCCGCGTCGTGCGGGAATGTGAAGCTTGACGACGATCGTATGCCTCTAAAGGGCATAAACCTCGTCATAATATTTGGCAACCGGGCAAATACAAAAGCCCTTTCAAATGACAATGAGTACATTAAAGATCAGATATTGCGGTCGTTCTATTACACCGAAAAGGCTTTTGAAGCAAAAGCGAATATTGGGTGCGTCATAAGCGAAGGAACCCCAAGGAAAGTGTCGATGGGTGATTTGACTGTCAAGGGAAAACGCAACACCGCCTGCAATAACAAAATCAACGATAAAGTAAAAAGCATAATGGGCAGCCTGGCCAACGGCAAAAATTACCGCGCGAAGACCGAGGAGGCTGATTTGATTAAAGCTTTAGATGAGGCAGCCGGTATTTTTAACGACTTTAATAACGGGAGAAAGAACGTTTTGCTGATTATTGACAGCGGCATAACGACCACGGGTGCGCTTGATATGAACGAAAATGATATCGGCGAAAGAGAGGAAAACCCGGCAAATATCGTTAATGCCATAGAAAAAGAAGGATTACTGCCGGATATGAAATCTTTGAATATAGAAGAAATTATATTTGTGGGTCTTGGCAAAATTTCCGCTGTCCAGGATAATGACCATCCGATTCCTGACGACAAATATTTCAGGGACAACTGGCTTAAAGCTTTGTGGGAGCAAATATTGGTAAGGTCCACGGGAATAAGCAAAGACAAAATAGAATGGAGATCCGCAAATTATGGTAAAGAGAATAGCGATAAGGATTTCCCCCACGTTGAGCAGGTTAAATTTCGTATTGGACCTCCTCTGGCTAGACAAACTACATATCCGATCGACCACCCGCCCCCCCCACCCCCAGGGGAGAGCTGGGTAATATCCGTAACGGTTTTTCCGCCAAATTATACAATAGGCAGCGGGGGCGAACAACAATTTACAGCGGCTGTGGAAACAAGGGGATACGCGACAGAGGCCGTAACGTGGAGCATTGAATCCGCGGGCGGACTCCTCGCCGGCACAAAGATTTCGGAAGACGGCATGTTATCTGTCGACAGCGGGGAAACGGCAAGCGAACTAACGGTCAGGGCAACATCAACCTTTCCCACCCATATATCAGGAACGGCAACAGTCACGATTATGCAGCCGGTCGAACCGGACACAACGGAAGACTTCAAAACGGGTGAACTAATACACGATCAAAATGGGGGTAATGGTTCGGGTGATGATGATCCGGGCAATAAGGAGGAACCTCCTACTTTTCCGGAGAAATCGTTTTTTGTGATAAATTCATGCAAATTTGACGACGAAGCCACGGTTGATGAAGTGCTTTCAGGATACATAGATTCAATTAAAAAATATTTAGAGGGTTCCCCCGACAATATTTTATATATTGTCGGCTCCCAGGCAGACGACAGGCAGCCGACAAATGAGCTTCTGTCTTTATGCCGCGCCGACAGAGTCAGGGAAAAGCTGATACAGCTTATGCTAGCTGAATACAAAGAATTTGATGTTCCTGTAAAACGCCTAGTTTCCGTCAAAGGGGGGAGAACAGTTCTTACATGGCGCAACGCCGATGAATTTGGATGCCCGTATATTCCCGGAACAATAGAAGACGGCAATATACATAAAGGAAAGGGGACTTTCTGTGCCGCATGCGGCACTCCAAACAGAGTAGTGGTTCTCGTTGCCCATGGAAGCATTGAGTATCGCGAGCTGGAAAAAAACGGGCTTTTAAATCAGGAGCATCCCGGCGGAGATTGCAGCCACGGAAAAACACCCCTGTATTATGATTAGGCATTTCCTGCGCACGGTCAATATTATTTTATGAAAAGGATGTGTATACGGATATGGTAGACACCAAACAACCCCAAATCACCAAAGACCTAAAAGAAATTATATGCCCCAATTGCGGAGGAAAACTTCTTAAAGAATTTGTGTGGAATCCCGCCAGCAACGAGATTATCTGTGACGAATGCGACAGTGTATTTACAGATCTCGACTTTAGGCAGCCGTTACAGGATGGTTTTAAAAAGTACCTTAATAACATTAATGTAAATATGACGCAAGAAGTTAAAGATATTATCGTATATGGCGATATGTCTGGCGATATCACTATAACATTTGCACCGATGAGCGTAAAAAACATTAAAATTGTTAATAAATACCGCGAGAAGGATTACATAGCCCGCAACGAAAACGACGACAGCTTCACCATTAGGAGCGCAAGTATTCCGAAGCCGCAGGTTTTTTACTGGGTATTCGGCATACTCGCCGCCATTTTTGGAATAGCGCGCAATTTTATTGAGATGCTCCCGTCCCTGGCAATAGGGATGTCGGTAACTATTATAGTAATACTATTGGCGGTTTTCATACTGCTGTTAGTGTCAATCAATAAAGAACGCCCTAAAAAAAGGCACAGGAAAATCCATACGATAACCGTGGTTTGCTTTTATACGCTGTTTATAATTGTTATAGCGTTGTTGCTTGTCGCTTTTACTTTCAACCCTCTTTCCGACGACATGCTTCAGGTGACCGGTTTTGTCGAGGGCGACGAGTTCCTCGTCTACGCGAAATGCAGCTTCAAACCGGATAAAGTCACTCTTATAATAACAAACGATAAAGACGAAATATCCGAAATCGCCCTAAATGGGACAGACGAATTTAACTGGGAAACAAGAATAAAAACATCTTCGGTTGAGCTTGACGGCACTGATAGTTTTAATATAAAGGCCGATTTGGGAAATTTGTCTGTCCGGCGAACACTGTACCCGAAAACCAAACCGCAGGGTAAGCTTCCCGGTTTGAAAGACTTTACCCCAAGCATTGAATTGAGAGAAGACACTTTCAAATATATTTCAAACAGGGAAATGGAAAAGGCGGGCGGATATTATATCAAAGATGAGAAACGGATTGACTTTGAATTATCGTCGTCGGACAAAACGACTTGGACAGCGAATCTGCCAAAAGATATTGACGATTGTATTGTTTTCGCCGAATTTCTTGATAAAGATTATGTAATATATATCATGGAAATCGAACTGGGTATTGATGTTATGCCGGTAACAGACGAACCATTTGACGGCGGCAAATATACCGGGGGGTGGTCTTTGAGACATGACAAGCCCCACGATGCCAACGGCGTTCTTATATGGCCGGACAGGGCGAAATATTATAAATACGAGGGTGCGTTTGTCTATGGCGAACGCACGGGCGAAGGCAAGCTGTGGGAACCTGAAGGCGTCGGATATAATGTCTATGAAGGGGAATTTGCCGGTAATTATAAAAAAGGGCATGGCACTATGACATGGGAAAGCGGCAATAAATATGTAGGCGACTGGAAAAGGGATAAGATGCACGGCAACGGTACGTTCACATGGGGAGACGACGATGACATGTATCTCGAAGGCGTCTGGGATAATAACATGTTACTGGGAGAGGGGATAGTCTGGTTTACCAAGAGCGACGGCAGCAAGGGCAGCTATAAAGTCATAGAAGAAGTAAAAGGCGAATATAAAAAGGTCGGCTAAATAATAAAATAAACACGGCGATGAATCGCCTAAACCTGAAAGAGGGATAATCTGTTATGAAAAATATATTGAAGTTCAAGTATATATTATTTGTATCGGCGGCAGTTTTATGCGCGGTTGTCTTGCTTCCCGCAGTAGGCTCATGCAACAAAACACCCGTGGAAACGACGGCAACGACAGACGGCACTGCCGCAGAACCGAGAGAAACTTCTGAATCTTCCGCATCTTCCGAAGACTACAGTGAAGTGGAAAATTTCGATTATGACGGCGGCAAATACACCGGTCCGTGGTACCGCGGTATCGTACCGCACGGACAAGGCACCATCGTATGGGTAGACGACGGCGGCGGCGGGTACGAAATATATACGGGGAATTTTGTTTACGGCAGCCGTACCGGCTTCGGCGAGCTTGAATGGTCAAACGGGGTTAAATATTCCGGCAGGTTCTACAACGGCAGGATGGAAGGGGAGGGAACGCTGACCTGGCCGGACGGCTCGTATCTCAAGGGCGACTGGAAAGACAATAAATTAGTAGGCGAAGGAATGGTCTGGCATATTAAGGACGACGGCAGCTTTGGCAGTTACAAAGTCACGGAAAAAGACGGAGAATATATAAACGTCCCGGAAGAAACAACACATTAAAAATAAAAGTTGGGGAGGGTTCTTATGGCTCAACTGTATAAGCCGGGACGGCCGTCCAGAAAGCCCCCGTTAAAAGCTCCCGGGCTGTATCGGTGGCGAAACAAAAAGACAAACAAAATCGAATATGTCGGCGAAACGAACGATTTGAAACGACGCATGCTTGAACACGAGCGCTCTGAAAAGCCGGTAAACCGTGAAACCCATTATTTTGAATGGAAGCAGGCAGACGGAAGATTTTCAGTTAATAAACGGCGGGAACATGAAACACAGAAAATTGATTTACATAAACCGCTCTTAAACAGAGTAAGGGGCGGCGGCGGAAGAAAATGAAATATTTACATGAAACAGGTGAATTTATAATGGAGAATTTTTTTAAGATGAAAGAGAATAATAAAATAGGACCGAAGCAGGAAGTATTTAAAGAATTAAATAAAAAAATCGGCGGCGTTATGAAAGAAAAAATAAAAGATATGTCTTATGATATAGTGGCCCGCCATATCAATATTGAAGTAATAAAGACTTTACCTGAAAGCGAACGCGGAGATTTTGAAATAAGCGGAGAAAACAAAATAACCGAAAGTGAAATAAATAATTATCTCGAAAATACAGGTAAAAAAGATATTAAAATATTAGAACGCGACAATGGAAGAGAATCTATAAAGCTTCCATATTGTATAACAAAAAGCCAGATATGCAGGTATTTGGCAGGAACAACGGTAATCCCAATCCCGGTGTTGATGGCTTTTTGCAATATTGCCAAAATCCCGCTGGATGAATTTATGGCGGAAGTTTACAAGAGTAATAACGTCGAAGCAGAACAAGATAAATTTCGCGCGCTGAAAAAATTCATGCGGCTCGAATTTGACTCCAATGACAATTATGCTTTTGACTTTAATTCTGAAAACAAGGCTCATTTTATAAACGGATTTTTATCAGATGAAAAAGAGCTGAGGCTCAGCATAGCTTTTTTGAGTACGCATGACGCCATAGCGGAAGATTACCAGAACGGCAGCCTGGTCTTTACAAAGGATGACGAATATAATATATGCCGTGTCAGCATGGTTTTAGAGAACAATTCATCAAATGCTCAGGCGGTATATTCCGGATTTGCCGTGTTTCTGAATCTTGATTTGGATTATTCCACATGTGTATGTTTCTTGCATAGAAAAGACGAAACGCCGGGAGGCATAACCACTATTCAGTTCAGATTAATTAAAAATCATAATACCCATAAGGAATGGTTAGCCCGTAACGCTTTCCTTCTTACCACAAGAAGCCGCGACAGAAGAACTCTTATGCACAAAATGATTTTAACGAAGTTTTCCCTTAAGGAAGACGAGCTTGGCTATCTGAAAGGGTATATTCGAATGAATACAGGCGAAATCCGGATACCTAAAAATATTTATGATTTTACAAATAAGTATTTATTTAATGAAAATGTTGAAGATAATCCGGTTCTTTTGAAAAATATAAAACAACACTTCGGTAAATATTTTGAAGATGCCGACAAAAAAAGCGATGCTCTTGAAGCTTTTGAAAATCTCATGCTGCATTCTCCAGACCCCGAAGAAACCGTTGTTATAAGTTATAAAGACAACCTAAACAAGAAATGGCTTAAAAAAAGTCCGTTATTAACTTCATGGTTTCGCAGAAATGAAATAGCAGAAAATTATCATAGATTATTTTATGAGGGGGACGACGATATAAATAAATTATTAAGTATTATAAACAAAAAACACAGTGTTGATTTTAACTCTCTTGAAAATTTTGAAAATCAGAACGAAGGTAATTGAAAATGACAAACGATAAAAAAATTTATAATACGGCAGGCAAGTGCCGAATTTCATTGAAAAAACTGCTTGACGAAAAAAAATATATTACTGCGATAGATGCGTCTTTCATTCCTATGATTGGCGTATTTGTTGAAAATATAAAAGAATTTGACGCTATGTTTTACAGCGGGTTGTGTGATTCTACGTATCGGGCAAAACCAGATAAAGAAATTGTTAATTTGAGCAAACGTCTTAATACAATCAATGAAATTATGGAAGTCACAACCAAACCTCTAATTTTTGATTTTGATACAGGCGGAAAAACAGAAGATTTTTATTGTAACATTCAAAAGATTGAAAAATGCGGCATATCGGCTATTATGATAGAAGATAAAATTACCGGGTTGAAGAAAAATTCACTTTTAGGGAAAACAGTAAAACATGAATTAGCCAATCCGGACGAATTTGCCGAAAAAATCCGAATCGGCAAAAAAGCGCAAACTACTCAGGATTTTATGATAATTGCCCGTTGTGAAAGTTTAATTGCAGGACTGGGAGTCGAAAATGCCATTGAAAGGTCAAAAAAATATGCTGAAGCGGGAGCGGATGTTATTCTTATTCACAGTAACGGTCCGGATGGACAGGAAATATTTGACTTTATTTCAAAATTCAAGACTATAAATAAAAAAATTTCAATAGCGGTTATTCCAACCACTTACAATCAATTTTCAACCACCGAATTAAATGAAAAAGGCGCAAATATTGTTATTTACGCAAATCAGATAACAAGAAGTATGCTTCAGGCAGGTAAGGCAACCCTTGTAGATATAGCAAAAGCAATATCAAATAATATTGGGATTAAAGAAATTTCTGAAAAACACTGTATGTCTGCAAAAGAATTAATAGAATTAATCCCGGAGAACAAATTATGATAAACACAAAAGATTTTTTTAATTATTTAAATTCACATGGATTAGAATTTTATGTGGGAGTACCTGATTCTTTACTTGCGAATTTATACGCTTGCATAGAAGACAACTGTGGAAAAAATAATAATATAATAGCGGCAAACGAAGGCAATGCTGTTGCAATCGCTGCCGGTTATCATTTGGCAACATCTAAAATAGGCATTGTCTATATGCAAAATTCCGGTATTGGCAATGCTGTTAATCCATTATTATCTCTTATAGACGAAGAAGTGTATAAAATACCGATGCTCTTACTAATTGGGTGGAGAGGCGAACCAAACACAGAAGATGAACCACAGCATAAAAAACAAGGTATAGTTACAGAACCGTTGCTTTCCTCAATGGATATAAAAACAATTATTTTAAGCGAAAATTATAAACAACAGATTAACGAGTGTATCAATTATATGGTCGCAACTGAAAAAGCAGCGGCAGTCATAATTAAAAAAGACACTTTTTCGCCGTACGCAAATTTAAAAATTTATAATCCATATACGCTTAACCGTGAAAAAGCATTGGAAATAATCATTAATTCACTTTCTGACGATGATTTTATTGTATCAACGACGGGAAAGTCATCCCGAGAAATATTTGAAATCAGAAAGAAGAATTTACAGACACATTCGCATGATTTTTTAACAGTAGGTTCTATGGGTCATGCCGCCTCGCTTGCTTTCGGAGTAAGTATCAATTCTGATAAAAATATTTTCTGTATTGATGGAGACGGCGCATTTTTAATGCACATGGGGGGACTCGCAATAATAGCGCAAAACGCTGACAAAAATTTTAATTATATACTGATTAATAACGGTTCTCACGAATCCACCGGAGGGCAGCCTACTGTGGGCTTTAATATAAATATCAAGAAAATATTAGAGGCGTTTGGCTTCAAAAACATCTATACAGCAGAAAAAGTAAACGAAGTTAAAAATTATATTACCCGGTTAAAAGAAAACAAAGATTTATCCGCATTAATTATAAATACAGGGCTATACTCCCGAAAAGATTTGGGACGTCCGGAGCTTAATCCAAAAGAAAATAAAGCTGGGTTTATGAAAGCCCTGCAATCATAACTAAATATATCAAAATCAAGTTTAATTTTATAAACCGCGCCAATTCGACAAAAAAATCATTTTGCGGAATTTGAAAAAACAACACAAAGCAAGAAAAGCACGGTATTTCCGTGCTTTTTACGTTTGCGATGACAGGGCCGATTGCGTAGTTGCATAAAATTGTTCTTTTTTTTCACTTTTTGTATATCTATGCAGATTTTTTCAATGAAAAAATCGCTCCCGAAAGGGTAGAATAGATACTTCAATTCAATCATTATTTCCCAGCAACCATATCAGCAGGCACATCAAACATATACCGTGCCAAACATTCAACTTCCCAAAAACCTTTTATAAAATTAGCCTTATAACCTATTTTAAAAATAAAATTCTCTGTGCTGCTCCAAATTTCTCGGACTGCTTTCTCATCGTAATCACCAAGTCCGTTATCATATAAAGATTCAACGCCAAGTTTCTCCATTAATCTGCTTAAAAAATCATTATATATTAAGTCTTTGGCAGAATCAAAATCGAAATTTACCTGATAAGGAGATTGTAGAAAAATCCGGAAGCACGGGAGCTTTACGAACACCGTTTTATTAGATTTAGTAGCAGACTGACATTCGCAATTAAAAGTATATTCTTCGAGGTTTAAAAATACATAACCGTCGCGTTCCTTTTTTGGAACAAGCCCCCTTTGAGCGTTGGCTCTTTCGGTAGCGACACGGATAAGGTTTTTATTCATGTTCTCGAAACGGTCGGCTTTTTCTTTATGTTTATTCATTTCGATATGGGCTTCATCAATCCGTTGATTTGCCTGGTCTCTGATTTCGGCGATTTTATCGTCGGCAGACCTTTTATATCTCTCTATTCCGGCGTTATACTCTTTTTCAAGTTTTTTAATTATATCGCGCAAATCCCGTAGCTCGTTTTTATTTCGCATATCTTCAGCAGCGTCATAAATAATATGGGTAAAATATTCATTTTGTTTGGTTTCGGTATAGCGATCCAACGCTCTTTTTACTACTTTTAACATAAACATCTCACTTTCTGATATAATGAGCAGCGATGATGCTGATTCTGTTATGACCGAGAGCTTCACTTGCGACAGCCATAGCTTTTTTATCATACCAAATACCCTTTAAATCGCTACGGCAACAATATCGTTCGTTTTTCGGGATTTTATCGGCTGGACGCGCGTACTTATCATATATAGCGGTGCAATAATCAGCCCTGTAAGAATGAATATCGGCGCCGTTGGGGACTTTTTTCCAAACCAATCCTTTTGCGTTTTTCACACGCTCTACTGCTTCTTGCGAAAGAACCGGCGCAAGGCGCGGTCTGCCTCCTTTGCCGATAATATCTAAAAAATAAGATTTTGTATTTTCATCATAGACAAGCTGGTCTGATTTGAGCGATTTAATTTCAGAACGCCTAAGCCCGGTATTCTTACAAAAATCAACAAACTCTTGATTTCTTTTTTCAGAAAAATGCTTATCCCGGACTTTAACACCGCGACTTCTTTCAATGTCTCCCCGATGCCGGGTTTCAGTTTTTATAAAATCCTGCGTACTACACCCGTAAATTTTTGCGAGCGCGGCGGCATCTAATTTTTGAGTATACGCGCTTAAACCGTTATCAATTCTCATTTTCAGATATTCGTTTATGAATGATTTGGCAGTTTCAAGGTCTCTGCAACCGTGCGTAGTTTTCGCCCAATTAACAAAATAACAACCGTGTTTCAAATATGAACGATAGGTGCTCCACGAATAGATATGGTCGGCAGTATCTTTTTTTATTTTATCCAAATATTTAGAATGACCGATTTTGAGTTTGCCATCAAGAACATTTTTAACCTGTTGTACCATACTGAGTTTTCTGGGTTTTTTAGCCATAAAATATCTCCTATGTCAACGATTTTAAAAAATCGAATATATAATAATTTGTGATATTTGGTTCGTAACACTGATGTTACAAACCAAAATATATAACAAGAAAAGCCCTAAATAATAAAGAGCAATATAAAAATATGCGATATAGAAAAACAAAATAGTCACGTTCAGGAAAAAGTAGGTCACAAAACATGGCATTTTAACGTCTTAGCGTTGACGTGTAACAGCGAAAATCCTGTTACGCGGCGGTTTTACTAAAACCTTTGAAAATACATATAATCAAAAGGAAGTGCTTTCAAAAAGATTACCAGCACTGTAGCATACTCGAACCGGAACAGAAGATTTAATAAAAAAGAAGAAACAGAAGCGATAAAATCGAGGTAAATCCAGTCGAAAAGTTTTAAGGGAAAGATGACGACCTAAATCAAATAACCAAAAAAACAAGATATGCCCTCTCTCAATGAGATAGATTACATAGTTACGTTTAACTACTTTTATTTATCAGCAAAGGCAGAATATAAATAAAATTACAGCCGAAAGTTAAACGCATAAAACCACAAAAAAGAAATTACGGCGATGGTTAAAAAATTAAGAACAACCATATTATATCATATCGAACGGATAATGTCAAGCAAAAACCGT
>Ga0082212_10001242_pt1 | contig 25671 bp, 30 predicted proteins | sample TergutNt197P3_FD_71548 | JGI IMG/M metagenome (GOLD analysis project Ga0082212, IMG submission 71548) | Neocapritermes taracua P3 segment gut microbial communities from Petit-Saut dam, French Guiana - Nt197 P3 | ecosystem: Host-associated > Arthropoda: Insects > Digestive system > Gut ...
TGAAATCATGCCTAAATAATCGCATCTTTTGTCTTCAAATGTTTTGATTGCATTATCCAATATTTCATAATCAAACAATGGGCAATCTGATGTCAGCCTAATAACATATTGTGGCTTAAGAAGCTTTGATGCCTGATAGTATCTATCCAAAACATCATCGGAGGATCCGATAAAAACCCTCAGTCCTAACAATGAAACCAATTTGACAATTTCTACATCTTCTTTATTTATTGTTGTGGCTACAATGATCTCATCAATAGATTGACTTTTTTTTACCCTGTCTATCATTCTTTCTAAAGCGGTTTTTCCATATATATCTTTTAAAATTTTTTCAGGCAATCTACTTGAACCGCATCTTGCCTGAATTATGACTAAATATTTCAACTTTTGTTGTTCTTTTATTTTTAAGAGATAGATAATTAATTCAATCTTTTAAAACCACTCTGACAAACAGGCCCTTTCAATAGTTTCTTACTGGTATTTTCATCTATAGATTTTTTAAGAATATAAAATACTTCCTCAAACGCGCCGAGATACTGTTGAATAATATCTTCGCTATGGGCAAAGCTGCAATAAAAAGAATTAGTCGCTAAATATCCTCGAATTAGCATTTCCTGGGTAAACAAAGTCTTGAGAATCAATGGTTCTTTATCCAGAAAATCGAAATGGCTTAATGGATAGATAGAACCTACATGAATATCAAGTCCAACTTTTTTTGCGATAGTATTCCAGCCATTTTGTATAGTTTTCCCTATCTTAATAAGATGTTCTTGTATTTTATACTGTTCCATCTTACGTATTGTGGCTAATGCTGCAATGGGTCCAATACGTTCCGTCCAGTAGGTACTACTAATAAACGAGTCTTGTGCAGAATCCATATACTTTCTTTTCCCGATAATAGCCGCCATTGGATATCCGTTACTCATGCCTTTAGCAAAAACAGAAATATCTGGATTAATTTTATACAAAAGGTGTGCCCCACCGAGGTTAAGACGCCATCCAGCCGTTATCTCATCAATAATTAGGATAATGCCATTTTTAGCAATCTCATTTTGAATGCATTCCCAAAACCCATCTTCCGGTTCAAGATTTCGGATCGGTTCCATTACGACTACGGCAATTCTGTTCTTATATTTTAATATTAGGTTTTGAAATTCTGCTTTATTGTTAAAGGTAAACGGAAAGGATGTATCTTTTAAATGTCGAGGTACTCCGGCAGGTTTAAGACCCGGTAATAGTTGTCCGTCCAAGGCAGAATCATTAGAAAGATTTGCCGCAATGTACCAGTCATGCCAACCATGATAGCCACAGAAAAGAACGATGTCTTTACCCGTGGCTGCACGGGCTATCCGAACCGCTACCATCATGGCTTCTCCACCACTACGGGTAAAACGAGCCATCTCTGCCCAAGGATGAAGCTGTATCAACTTTTGGGCAAGTTCCACTTCTTCGGGGGGATTCAAAGTCGTCATGTTACCAGTATTAACAACATCTTTCACGGCCCGATCAATATCATCATCTGCATAACCAACTATATTTGCACCGATACTCATATAACTTGCGTCAATGTACTCTCTATCATCCAAATCCCAAACTACACAGCCTTTTGCTTTTTTGTGATATGTTGGCCAATATTCTGGCAGAAATTGCTCCGGTCGTTTACTTAAAAGTTGAGTTCCACCCGGGATGATACTTTTAGCCTTTACATACAAATCTTGTGATTTACCCATTTTCACGCCTCTTAACCAATTTATCCATAAAACATTATAATTTCTTTAAATTCCAATTGAATGGTAAAATTATCATTTCGTCTGTTACAGATAATTCTTCGAGTGAAGAAAAATCTATCTTCCCTTCATTAACAATTCGAAAGCTATTAATATTGGATATTAAATTTTCAAGTGTATCCACACCTATAACTATTTTATCTATATGCTTGTTCATATTTACATATCCAAAACAAACGGAAGAAATATCCAGATTTGATATTTTGGCAAATCTGGATATCTCTGTTAAATTATCCTTAATTGGAAAAAAATGCATATCAATATTTTCTGCTGACATAAAAAATAATCCTTGCAAAAAAACAGAGCGAACATGAATCTCAATGTTTTTTGATTTCAATATTGAAAACACAGCGGCAAATCTTTGATCAAAGATATTGTAGGGAACCTGAACAATATCACAGGGGATGTTATTGGTAACAATATATTTTGCCTCAGATGGATAATATAATGAAAAACCTATTTTTTCAGCTTTGCCACTTTTTTTTATTTGAAGGAAATCTTCGATGTACTCAGGGTGTTCCTGAAATGTTGAATAATTATGAAATAAATAACTATATATTCTTTCTACTTTTAGTGATTGTAGAGAATTGTCAATCCATTGTAAGGGACAAACAGACTGATTCGATGGATATTTTGTTATAATACTGAATGGCTTATCGACTTCACAGATAGAATTTCCCAATACTGTTTCACTATCTCCGTAAGCAGAAGCGGTATCAAGCATTGTTATATTATTCTCATATGCAAAACTAAGTATTTTTTTTACTTCGCTCTGTACAATCTTTCCATGTGTATTATTAATACCATAATCAAGTCCAAATTGAACAGTTCCCAATATAAGATCAGCCATATCACAATATAAATGAACCTCTAAAAACCCAGATGTTTATTAATCTTCTTTGTATTATGTATTCCATAGTAATTTCATTACTATCATTATCTGACTTAATACCTTCATTTTTATGCTTTTGCCTCCATAAGATACACATATCGGGTCATGTTATATATTAAATTCATGAAAACTATCTGAAATTCCGCTCTCTTCCCGCCTATAGTCCTGATACATATTCCTCCAAAATGGTTTATCGCTGCAAATATATGTTCTACCATCACCTGTATTCGCGATTTCGCTGTATTGTTCCGTTTCTGTGTTTTTGTCAGCGGTCGATTCTTATATCCTTTTTCATCTACTACCGTTCCTGTGTACGCGCTGTCCTTATATTGCCTCGAAACGTTTACAAAGGTCGCATCTACAATACTCCCACTGCGAGTTATTATCCCTTTTTTCTCTAATTGTTCCATAAACCAGCAGAATACCGTATCAAGAATATTGGCATTGTTCAGTTCTTCCCTAAAATGCAATATTGTATTGGCATCCGGAACCGTATCGCATAATTGAAGTCCCAGAAACCGCTGAAAAATCAAGCGGTCTTTAATCTGATATTCGGTTTTGTCATCTGCCATGTTATACAATTTTTGCAAAATCAGTATTTTAAACATCATCACTTAATCAAATGGCGGTCGGCCTCCAGGAGTTTCTGTCTCCTTCTTATAAATTCTTGTTAGTATACCTCTAACGCCTTCCCAATTTATATATTTATTGAGTTTTTCTAACAGGTCGCCAAGTTTACTGGTCTCCTACAATCGATCTGTTTCATAGTAATTATTTGATCAATTTTCAATCATTGTCGCAAGGGTTTTAGGGGTTCACCTAAAAGATGTTTTAGCAACATTCCGTCACTCCAACAAATGCAATGTACTTGAGCCTTTTTATAAAGAAAAGCAACACTTATTTCAGCAGCATTTGCAATGTGGTAATAACAAATTCTATTTGTTTTTCAGTAATTCCAGGAAAAAGAGGGATCTGCACACATTCATTTTGTGCGGAGCAACTGTGCCGCAAACAATCACATGTTGCATCCTTGCTCTTGCACATACCGCACTTCCAAGTACCGGGACCATACGCAGGCTCAAGATGTGCATTCATAATCCCTCTGCGAGTGCTGATCCCGGCATCCAGCATTTTTTGCATGAATGATTTTTGGTTGATATCCCCAGCAAGTCTGACATAATAACTTTGCCAGTTTGATACGGCGTACTCAGGCTCAACCGGTAGGCTTAGTCGAGACAACCCTCTCAGGCCGGACTCATAACAATGGGCAAGACGGCGGCGTTCCTCAACAAGTTGCGGAAGCCTTTTCAACTGACCACGACCAAGAGCCGCCTGTAAATCCGTAAGACGATAATTATACCCCAAAATAGGATAGCTTTCAAAAATGACTTCTTGGGCATTATGACGAACTGTATCGGAAACCGACATACCATGCTGCCGTAACAACCGAAACTGCCGATCATATTCAGCGTTATTTGTAGTAAGCATACCACCGTCACCTGTGGTCAGTACCTTGCGCGGGTGAAAAGAAAAACAGGCAATATCGCCATGAGGTTTCCCCACTGGTTCGAACATTGCATTCACGCGTACCATACTGCCGATTGCACATGCTGCATCCTCAATCACAGGCAGGTTGTGACGTTTTGCAACAGCCAAAATGGACTCCATATTGCAAGGCATGCCTATTTGATGAACACACAGAATGGCTTTTGTATTCGGGCTGATAGCACTTTCTATCAAAGTATGGTTTATGTTGAACGTTTCCGGCTCAATATCCACAAAAACCGGCAACGCTCTGCAATAACGCACGGTATTTGCCGTGGCAATAAAAGAATGGCTGACTGTGATCACCTCATCACCTGGCGACACTCCCACAGCTAGCAACGCTAGATGTAAAGCGGTTGTGGCACTGGAAACTGCACAAGCGTATTTCGCACCTGTAAAGGCGGCAAATTCATCTTCAAAAGCTGCAACCTGCGGCCCTTGGGTGATCCAACCTGAACGAATAGCCGAGATTACGGTTTGTTCATCGGCCTCAGTCAAATGCGGGACAAGCAAAGGTACTTTCATGTAACCCTTTTCCTTTGGTCATGCAGGACAGTAAGCCATGGTTCCGATTCTAAATTTTCCCAATCCCTTGATGAAAAAGATGTTAACAATTCACCCGACAACTGAACATTTGCGCGAAACCAATCAATAGTCCGCGCAAGCCCTTCTTCAATAGAAATTGCCGGAGAATCACCCAACGTTCGTTTGAGGAACGTTGGGTCACCATAAAGCCGTAAGACGTCACTAGGCCGCGCCGGAAGATAAATAATTTCGGAATTGGATTCCGTTAAACGGATAATAGTTTTTGCAATATGTAGAATAGATACTTCCTGCCCCCGGCAGATATTGAACGTACACCCCGCCGTAAGTGGCAGAGATACCAACTGCACAAGATAGTCGGCGGTTTCAGTAACATAGGTAAAATCACGTGTCTGCTCCCCGTTCCCGTACACTGTCAGTGGTTTTCCGGCCAAAGCCAACAGGATAAAGCGAGGGATAACCTCGCCCCAAATTCCCCTATAATGCTCACGCGGGCCATAATTGTTATGCGGACGCGCGATCACGGTCTCTAGCCAGCCCGATCGTTGGAATACTTGCGTAAAATATTCTCCGCAGAGTTTGGAAGCACCGTATATTGTTTCCGGCTTAAAGTGATAGTTTTCTGGCATTGGTACAATATCAGCTGTACCGTTTACTTCTGAGCTTGAGCAATACAGAAAGCGTTTTACTCCAGCTTCGGCGGAAGCTTTAAGCATTTCAAAGGTACCTTTAACGTTCACGTCATGATTTGCTGTCGGCTGTTTCAAGCTTTCCCGTACATTCCGGCAGGCAAGGTGAAAAACATAGTCGCAGCCTGATACGCATTTCCGGATGATAATGGGATCGCAGACGCTTCCTTCAATTATTTTCAGTGCTGGGTTTGATGCATGATGTACCAAGTTTTCTTGGCTGCCGCTGTGAAAATCATCAAGCACACGAACTTCGGCTCCCAAGGTCAACAATCGGTCAATAAGGTGAGAACCAATAAAACCAGCACCCCCGGTAACAAGGCAGAGATTGTCAGCAATATTCTTTATATCTTGTATCATGCACGAGCTATCAGAACGATACCGAGTAATATGGTTATTATACCTGCAATCTTCATGAATTGAAGGGATTCTTTAAAAAAGATAACCGCACACAGAGTTACTCCAAAAAATGATATCCCTACCAAAATGGGGTAGCAGGAACTGAGCATTTCCGTGGCTAGCACCCGAAACCATACGACCATGGACGCAAAATAGAGAAACATTCCCAGGATAAATTTTGGAATAAAAAATAGCTTTAAGAAATGCATAATAGAAAAACTAAACCCTGCATTACTTACCGATTGGCGGAGTAAAAGATTAGCGAAAATATTTAGTAGCGCAGCAATTACAGTTAAGAAAAGACCGTGTGTACTCATTTACTGTCCTTTTTCATTATTGTTTATTAACCTTCAAGTCATTTTTCACATTCCATTATCCAATGGGTATAGGGAATAAAAATCTTGTGCTGGATTTTACCATTGATTGATGAAAAGTTCTGTCGAGCCAAAGCAATATAACTTTCGGGAGAGCGGACGTTTTTTCCTCGATCTTGCCTAATAATTAAGCGAGCTATAGGGTTTTGCCGCGGAATAAAACAAGCATCTACGCAAAAAAGTCTTCCTTTTGGCTGTAAATACTGTGCTGCTACGGCAAATAAAACTGCAGCCTGTGCATCGTCAAGATGGTGTAACACCCCATGGGCTATTACAATATCAAACTCCATCCCGTACAACAGATTTTCGGTATCACTTTCCACAAGTCCACAGTGAAAATGCCCTTTGTTTCCGTAACGTTTCTTGGCGGTTTCGATATATGCTGCGTTGGGGTCAAATCCATAATAAACAACATCACCGGGCAGATAAGAAAGTAATGAGGCTGAACCACAACCGATATCCAGAATTCTGCAACCAGGAAATGGGCGTATATAGGTATTTACAAGATAAATAAAAGCTTTAGAGCCACCCCCCATGACACGTTGGCTTAAATCGTATACCCATGGAATATTAATAATCTGTGAAGTCCAGAAGTTCTCTGTGCCATGGCAATTAACTCAAACGATCAACATTGATAATTATTTGATACACTGCTTGTTTGATTATTAACTGATGTAGAAATAGCATTGACAGTACGGTCAATTACATACAAAGGACGCGCTCTTGCTTCATCCAGGTTGCGCCAGATATACTCACCCAAGATACCTATCATCACCAGGATTGCCCCCCCCAGAATGAGTACAGCGACCATGATAGAGGACCATCCCATTACAGGTGAGCTTCTAAACAAATTTCGGAAAATGATCACAAGCGCATATAAAAAACCGACAATTGCAGTTATTGTCCCTAGCAGGGAAAGAAACCGAATCGGGAAAAAGGAAAAAGAAACAACGGAATCTACAGCCATCTTAAGCTTTTTCCGTAATGTCCATCCTGATATGCCGTGAAGGCGAGGTTGTTTAACATATTCAATTTGTTTCTGATTAAAGCCAAGCCAGTACAATAAAGCAAAAATATTTAGGTTCTGTTCGCGGAATTGCGCCAACGCATCAATAACCTTGCGGGATATACAAAAAAAATCAGATCCGGTCGGGGGAAGGTATTGTAAGCCCACGATATATCGCATGATCCAAGAAAAAATCCGTGAAAGTAACTTGGTCATTAAACTTTCACCTTCCCTTCCAGCTCGAATAGCCCATACTATATCCGAACCAGCCTCTACGGCTTTGTAAAGAACAGGGATCAAACTAGGCATATCTTGCATATCTGCAGCCATTACAACAGCCATTTGGCCGCAACAATGAGATAATCCACAGCGGATAGCAATATGCGAGCCGCTGTTTCTGGCAAAGCGGATTATGCGTATTCGAATATCCTTCTCCGCTATGACTTCAGCTACAGCAAAGGTATTATCTGATGAACAATCATCAATAAGTATACATTCAAATGGAATACTTTCTGTGTTCATTATAGAACATATATTTTCATACAAAATCGGAATATTCGCTTCTTCATTATATGCCGGGATGATTATTGACAATAATTTTTCCATGACTTTCCTACTTTCTATGCTGCATTTTCTTAACTTCATTAATCATAAATAAAATTAATTTTCGCTTCTGCCTCTTTAGCTAAACTAACTGCTTCATGAACAGTATTACCGGTTGATATAATATAACCACTTCGGTTTTTTGCTTCCTTCATGGGCATTATTAGCTGCCCATTTTCAATAAAAATATCTGCTTCCAAAATATTATCCATCAGTCTAACTTTATCTATTCCGATGACTTCTTTTAATTTTCCAGGTTTTGGCGTCAAAAAATAATAACAACATGCAAAATCTCTTGTCTTGACCAAATTTTTTGGCATTTCACCACACATGACTCTGATATATTCTGTCATCATGTCAATCCCTGTTGAGTAGGATATAATTGGATGAGGCGTGGCACCACCTCCACTACGGGCTCCTAATTCAAAGAGAACAAAATCACCTTCCCTTGTTTCAGCTAATTCTACATGTGCACATCCAACATCAATTCCCAAGGATTTTATAGAATCCTTAACAAGTTGGTGTATTATCTCAAGTTTTATACCCGTTGTTTTTGTAGGATACGTTATGCAATTGCTTATTCTATATGGAAGCTCTGCACATATTTTATCGGATATACCCAAAATATGTATTTCGCCATTATAAATGATAGTCTCAACACTATGCTCCACAATTGCATCAATATAAGATTCTACTAGAGTTGATTTATCATTGTAAAAACTCTGGGAAAATGAGATGGCATGTTTTAATTCATCTTCACAAAAAACAACTATTACTCCTCTGCTACCTCCTCCAATTCCATGGGCAGGTTTTAAAACTACAGGATAACCTATTTTGTTTGCTGCTTCTTTTATCTCATCAAAGGTTAGGCCAACTTCAACCAGTGGACAACTTACACCGTCTTTGATCCACCTTTGTCTCATTTTTTCCTTGTTCGTTGCTAATACTGCTACTTCTTCAGATATACCAACAAGGTTTAATTTATTTGCTACATAAGCCGCAGTAGGTACGCCAAAATCATTTATTGGAATAATGGCATCTACTCTTTCATTGTTACAAATTTCTAGTATTCCTTTTTTGTCCGTTATATCGCAAACAAAAGCTTTGCAAGCTATCTTAAGACCAGGAGCATCAGGATCCCCATCTGCAACTAAAACAAGGTAACCTTCTTCCTTTGCCTTCATTATTCCTGAACAGCAAGGTTTTGAACCTCCAAGAATCATTATTTTTTTTCTCATGAAATGCTCCTCAAGTCTATAGCTATTTTAATTCATACTTCTTGAGACAAACCGTCTCAAAAGTACTGTATTTATGTTTATCTATACATTCATACCAAGTGTCTTCCTGTTCCTCAATAAAAATCAATCTATCAAGAAATTCTTGGTTATGATGATACTTAGGTATAACAACAACTCCGGTGTCATCACAAACGGCAATGGCACCGTCATATTTTGTTTTATATTCCAAGACTACCGATTCATCTAATGCATGAAGGGGTTTACTATTAACACAGCCTTCAGGATTAACGTTAATACACCATATGGGCCAGTTTTCTTTAATTAGACGATTAACATCTCTTAAATTTCCGTTTACAACAATAGCCAAGGCACCTTTATAAAGTAAAAGATATTTTGAAACCAAATCTCCGAAAATAGCCTTATCGCCACAATTAAAACAATCAACGAAAACAATATCATCATCAGATACATTTTGAATTTGCTCATGAACATCCCAATTTGAACCTTCATGTGCATATGCCCAAAAAATATTCCCAACAGAAAATTTTCCTCTATTTAAAGCCCTTATGTTTTTTACTGCCCCGGTTTTACCCAAACAATCTGCGACTTCAGTAGAAGAAACTCTATTTTTTTTAATAAAATCAATAATTTTGTCTTTCATTTTAATCCACCTCTGTAAATATTGTATTTTTAGTAAAAGAATCATTTTTATAAATATATAAGCAGAATTCAAACGGAAAATAATCGTGTCGCAGACAAACTCTCTTCGATAAAGTTTTCGCAAAGCTAAATGCCCATTCTGGACTTGTGTGATGAGCTATTTCATTTTTAAAATCTACGTATTCTGTCATAAAATCAACCGATACACCTTTTTTGCTTATTTCAAACATTTTTGTTATATATTCTTTTATATGCTCTATCATACTTTTACTTTCGATTTTTGCATTAAAAACTCCGGAAGAAATAACATAATCAAAACTATTAGCGCCAAAATAGTTTGATTCTATTATATCAAGCAGAAAAAAATGGGGGGGGGGGGGATTTTTCTTTTGCCTTTTCAATAAGGAATGGTATTATGTCGACTCCAGTGTAATTAATTTCTTTTTGACAATTTTTTGACAAATAACAATATAAATCCCCGAAGCCACAGCCAACATCAAGAACAGAACAATAATTTAAATTGATTATGGAAGAAATTATTTCAAATCGTTTTTTTTGCTTGAGAACTCCGCCTCCCCAACCTAAAGTCTTAGGATCATGACCAAATTCGTCAAACCGTTTCGAGTACCTATCAATATATTTTTGCTTATCTAAATTATTCAAAGCTACTCCAAAATTCTAGTTATGTTATTGCAGCAAATATTATCTATTTTATCTTGTGTCAAATGTCTGGACATGTTTATAAATTCTTTTATGTAATTATCAATGCGATTTTCTGGAAAATCAGAACCATATAATACTTTTTGATCCAAATGTTCAAGCATAAAAGATAAATCATTAATCAGTGATGTTTTAGAGAATTTGGTCAGGATATATGATATATCCAAATAAACGTTTTCATTGCTTTTTACCACATGGTAAGTATCCCATATTCTTGGCCATCCGCAATGAGCTATTACTATTTTAAGCTTAGGGTATTTTTTTGCAATTTTGTCATACACATACGGATGGAGTTTTTCTAGCGCAATTGTATTTGATTGTAAAAAACAATCAAATACAATTGGAATATTTAATTCAATTGCTTTATCATAAATAGGAAATAACAATTCATTTAAAGGATCTATGGCTTGTATTCTCGGATGTATTTTTAAACCTGCGAATCCGTATTCTTTAACAAGCTCTTCCAATTGATTGGAGGCGTCCATATGCATAAAATCTAGACATGCAAATAAGAAAAATCTATCATCATAATTAGATAACTGCCTCGCAAGAGCTAGGTTATCGTTTAGAACTGTCATATTTAGAACAATAGCTTTATCTATTTTTGCATTGTCCATTTGTTTTATTGCTGTTATAACAGAAGCATCAAAATCTGTATTGAACCATTTTCCGTTTGTTGTTATATGTATATGAGCATCAATAATCATATAAAAAAAAATCTTTCAGCATGGCATAACCTCCCGAACTGCCGCGAACACTTCCTGCACCTGCATATCTGTCATCATGGGGCACATGGGCAGCGAAAGCACCTCTGCCGCGCATTGTTCCGCATTTGGCCATGATCCCTGAACGAACGGCATGTCTTTGTAACAGGTAAGCTGATGCACTGCTTGCGGATAATGAATACCAGTGCCGATACCTCTATCTGCCAGACGTTTCTGCAAACTGGTACGATCAGGGGTACGCACAGCGTAAATATGGTATACATGACGGGCATATTGTGATTGGACAGGAAGCGTAAAACCCGGGGTGCCGGAAAGCTCTGCATCATACATAGTCGCAATGGAGCGGCGTCGTTCGGTCCATTTTTCAAGGTGACGCAATTTTACTCCCAAGACCGCTCCTTGCAAACCTTCCATACGCGCATTATATCCAGGTAACACATGGTTGTACTGTCCTTCCTGGCCCCAGTTGCGTAATGAGCGCAAACGAGCAGCCAGTACCTCATTCGAAGTAACTACTGCTCCACCTTCACCGTAAGCTCCCAGGTTTTTACCTGGATAAAAACTGAAGCAAGCCATGATTCCCCATGAACCAGCACGTTTTCCATTCCATTCAGCGCCGTGTGCTTGCGCTGCATCTTCAATTAACAAGATATTATTTTTTTCTGCAATAGCACAAATACGTGGCATGTCTGCCATTTGCCCATAAAGGTGAACCGGCAGAATGGCTTTCGTGCGGGGAGTAATAGCATCTTCGATCCTCGACGGGTCTATATTGCAACTTTCCTGATCAATATCCACAAATACCGGCGTTGCACCTGCATACAATATAGCTGCTGTGGTTGCCATAAAGGTCATGGGGGTAGTAATAACTTCATCGCCCGGACCGATGCCGGCTGCAACAAGTGCCAAATGGAGAGCGCTGGTTCCGCTGTTAGTACCCACAGCATAGGATACATTGCAGTATGCGGCAAAAGCTTCTTCAAATGCCGCGACCTTAGGACCTAGCACAAATTGAGAACTCTCCAGAACTTCCGTCACTTCTGCAAGGATTTCAGCGCGAATAGAAGCAAATTGTGCTTTTAGATTTAAAAAAGGAACCATTATTACAACTCCTGAAGGTCTCCTCGCGAAGCGAGTGATTTGCTTGCCGCTTCGAGCACACGGATTGTTTCTAATCCTGCTCTGCCGTCTGTTTCTGTATGTGTTTCTTGCGAAATGGAGTGTAGGAAATGTTCAACTTCAAGCGCCAGTGCTTCACGTGTAGAACACTTCGGGGACCACATATCTCCCATCCGGTAATCAAGTTGTACAGAATATGTCTGTTCGCCTTTTACTGGACATACAATGCCTTTATCGTAAATACGTACTTTCTCAGTTGGTTCTATATCGTCATATACCGCCATTTTAGCGGATCCTGCAAGTATTAGCTTGCGAACCTTAACAGGAGAAAGCCAGCTTGCGTTGATATGGGCAATAAAATTTTGTGGATAGTATATAGTCAAGAAGGCCGTATTTGGGTGTCTGCCTGTAAAATGTGCGATCCCGTGAGCAGAGACAGCTATAGGTTGAAAAGGTAATAAATAGTATAAAATGGCCAGATCATGCACCGCTAAATCCCAAAGTACATCGACGTCATATTGAAAAAGGCCCAGGTTAATACGCGTGGAATCATAGTAATATAAATCCCCAAAAGTGTTTGCTTCATACAGTTCTTTCAGTTTACGCACAGCACCAGTATATGTAAAAGTATGGTCAACATGAAGTTGAAGTTTTTGTTTTTCTGCTTCATCTACCAGCTTTTCTGCTTCCATGACAGTAGTTGTTAAGGGTTTTTCTATCCATATATGTTTACCATGAGCCAGTGCTTCCATTGCCAAAGAAAAATGTGTAGCTACCGGTGTAGAAATAATGACAGCATTAACTGCGGGATCTTGAAATATAACACTCGGATTGGCAACGACAGTCACCCCAGGACAGGCCAGGATAGCTTTATCTTGGCGGGAAGGATCTCTGTCTGCAATATACTTAACACATGCATTCGGATCAGACATAAAGTTGCGGACAAGATTCGGCCCCCAATAACCATAACCGATAACGCCAATATTTATCATATTATTGTTTCCTTATCTTTAATATTACCGCAAATTTGTGCAGGATTTCCACAAACTATGGCATAAGGTGGTACATCATGGGTTACTATTGAACCGGCTCCAACCAGTGCTCCTTCACCAACAGTAATGCCGGGAAGAAGAACCACACCTGACCCAATAGATGCTTGCCGACAAACCCGACTTGGAATACATATCCAATCGTTTTCACCTTGTAATCTGCCATCATTCGTCACCGCACGGGGGTAACGATCATTGGTAAATATTACACCATGTCCAATAAAAACTTCATCTTCAATGACTACACCGCTACAGATAAAACTGTGCGAAGAAATTTTACAATGATGTCCGATAACAACATCTTTTTGTATTTCAACAAAAGGGCCGATAATAGTCCCGTGTCGAATTATACATCCATAAATATTAACTAATTCTGGCTTAAAAACTAATACGTCATCGTCTATATTTGCACCAGGGAATTTAGCCGCATGCAGGTGAGCCATAATAATTCCTTGTTTTACAGTCTTTATTCAAAATAAATCAATTTTTTAGTATATTTTTCTAGCATATTAAATTTCTTTAATTTGATATTTATCATTATTAATATAAATCATATATTTGAATTTTTTTATTTTTTCATTTACATTTTTTGTAACTATACTTTTATTTATTCCATATGCAGAAGATTCAATTTTTTGTATATATTTTCCATTCGAAGTATAAATATTTATTCCATCTGTATAAATCCCATTGATTACCCTTATTCCTGTTAAAGCAGGGTAAATGTATATAGATGTTCTTGCATTATGTTTATATAATTCCCATACTTCTGCATTATCATCTAGAAAGATACAATAATTTTTCTTTGTATTTTTAGATAATTCGATTATATTATGTATGTTTTCCATAAAATTATTCCCTGCAATGTCCTGATTATTCATTGTCTTAATAAATGAATATATTTTTTTTGAATTACTAAGAATTCTTGTATTATCAAAAATAATAAGAATGAAAAGAATCATACAAAATATTGCAATATATTTCATTATTATATTTTTTGATTGAAGTTTTTGTTGTAATTTACCTGGAACGTTGTATCCCAAAAGCATACAAATACCGATTAATTCCGGAAAATATGAAAAATAAACAGCACTACCACCGCCAATATTAAGAATTAAACCTGGAAGAAAGCTAACTAAAGAAATAATAATAACGCTTTCTTCAATAATTAAATATTTTGACTTTACAGCAGGTAGTATTGGCATATTGGTAGATACCTTATAGCTTATAACGACTACAGAAAAAAACAAAATATACAAATAATGAAGAATGAAGCTAATATATTTTAAACTGGTATAGTTACGTACAAATGAAAGTAATTGAATTTCTGCACTCTCTGCACTTTCGGAAAATATATTATAGGATAATAAAATGATTATAAAAAAGAATATGTTAACTATCCAAAATTGGAATTTACGTGTATTTTTTCTGAAATTAAAGTATATAATACCAATGGCAAGAAGAAACCCAACAGATATTTTCATAGATGAACATAAAAATATAAATAGAGAGGACAGGAATACAATTAACAGAGTATTTTTTCGTTGAATTCTCAAGACTTTAAGAATTATAAGAATATATAGCAGAAAAAATATTAATGCAAGCAAGAAAGACTCACTAATTATCCATGATGATTTCCAAATTCCAATTCTTTCTGAAATATCAGTAGGGAAAAACCCAATAAAAAAGAAGGACAATAAAATATAATCATGAACAAATAATCGTGATTTTTCATTTTTATATTTACGTATTTCAATAATGACATAGATTAATAAATACGAATACAAAGGAATAAAAATGATAGGATAAAAATAATTATAAACAAAAAAAGCAGGAACATTTAAGATACTTGATAATAATGCAATAATTAAATGACTACCAAAGTGATAATGCAAAAAATCAGTATCATTTATTAAAATACTTGGAAAACCATAATTTTTTATACTTTCGGCAATTGTAGAATGAAAAAGTGTATCAATATGAATTTTGCCTTCGAATATTGCATTAATCGGATATAATGTAAGATAACCTGAAGTCCAAATAGTTTTAGCAAAATAAAATGAAATAACCACGGTTATTACTGATTTTACAAAAAGTTGATGATTTTTCTCTGCTATTTTATTTCCTTTTTTAATCTCTAAAATAAAAAGTGTAAGCCATATAAACCAGATTACTGATGATATAATAATTATCTTTTGACTTTCCAATCCACTAGACTTAATTGAAGACAAAATTATAAATGCAGCTAATGTGGTTACTATAACAAAAGGTAAAAATACTTTATTTTCGTTATGTTCAGTATAATACATCATATTAGTTAGTGTCTGTCTATAAAGTTATAGATTTCAGAATTACACCGGTCATCACTCGGAGATTATATCCAATAATACTCCAAAATACCTTTTGTCCATAATGTGCGATACTTTTCTAATTACATCAATGTATCTGAAAACCACATTTCAATTGAATTGTAAAATTATCTTTTATTCTGTCACCGACAATTCTTCATGTGAAGAAAAATATATCTTTCCCTCATTAACAATTCGAAAACTATTAATATTGGATATTAAAATTTCAAGTGTATCCACATCTATAAATATTTTATCTATTACAAGATCTGCCATATCGCAAAATAATCAAATATTACCGATTTTCTCTTTATTTATTTGAATCCATTTCCGCAACTTATCAACATTCATCCAGTCTTTATTGGTATCAGATGTATAAAAAAATTTCAGCGAAACAAGTGTTCCGTCTTTTATTCTATATGGGTCATTGCTCCATTCATGAATCTGAGGCAATATCTTAAAATGTTCATCATACTCATATGTAAAGGGAGCATCCTCAACACCTATCATTTGTTCATGCAGTTTTTCACCGGGTCTGACCCCAATTATTTTTAGTTCTGCTGTTTCGGAAACAGCGCGAGCAATATCCGTTATTTTCATGGAAGGGATTTTTTTTACATATATTTCACCGCCTTCCATATCATCAAAAGTATGCCACACGAGTTCAACCCCTTGTTCAAGGGAAATCATAAAGCGTGTCATACGTTCATCAGTTATAGTTAATTCTCTGGTTTTTGCCTGTTCAATAAAAAAAGGAATTACTGAACCTCTGGAACCCATAACATTTCCATAACGTACAATTGCAAAGCGTGTATTTTTCCCTCCCGCATAGGAATTCCCAGCAATAAATAATTTATCGCTGCATAGTTTTGTTGCCCCGTATAGATTTACCGGCTGACTTGCCTTATCGGTGCTCAGAGCGACACACCGTTTGACTCCTTTGTCAATGCAGGCATCAACTAAATTCAATGCGCCATTGATGTTTGTTTTTACACATTCAAAAGGGTTATATTCAGCAGTAGGGACAATTTTTGTCGCAGCAGCATGAACTACGTAATCAACTCCGTCAAGAGCACGGTATAAACGATCTCTGTCCCGAACATCACCAATGAAAAAACGAACTCTGTCATCGTTCTGAAACTTTTTGGCCATTTCCCACTGTTTCATTTCATCACGGGAATAAATAATTAATTTTTTGGGATTATATTTTGCCAAAGTCATTGGTACGAATGTGTTCCCAAATGATCCTGTTCCGCCGGTTATCAAAACTGTAGAATTAGTTAACATACTGTGTTATTACCTTAATTATAATTTTGGATTAAACTCCAATCTAAGATAAGAGAAGTTAAAGCTTCTCTGTTTTTACCTCTTGAGCTTATAGAATCTACTACTTCAAAAGATAATCCTTCTAAATATGAATCAATAAGAGATCCTCCATCTGAAAAACTTAGATATGGAAAATAATTACCTGGTGATAAAACAGATTGTGGAATTGTAATATCAATTTTGTATTTACCCTTAGGCATATTATTAAATATGTTATTACTACCTTCTATACTATCACAAACAATTTGAGATTCACCATCTTCACGCCGTAATGAAAAATATCCGTATAAATTAAAAATTGGTTTTCTTGATATGCAATTTATTCTAATTTTTATCTCTTCCTGAGATTCATATTCATGAAGTAATAAATTATTTTTATTAAGTACTTCAATTTTTTCCACCTGAAATGGTTTGTTTTCATTGGGCTCAAAAAACATCTCGGATCTAATTTCCGATGATTTGTTTGATAATTTGCTATATTTTATAATACTTTCATTTATAATACCACTAAATTTGATTTCTCCTTTTTCCAAAACTATTCCTTGGTTGCAAAGTTTCTTCACCGCTCCCATATTATGACTAACAAATAATACTGTCCTCCCTTCCCCTGTACTCAAATCCTGCATCTTCCCCAAAGCTTTTTTTTGAAACTCCGCATCCCCCACAGCTAATACTTCATCTGCAATAAGTATATCGCTGTCAAGATGAGCTGCTACAGCAAAAGCCAGGCGTACATACATACCACTGGAATACCGCTTTGCTGGGGTATCAATATGATGTTCAATCCCACTGAATTCTATGATATCATTTATTTTTTCATCAATTCTGCGTTTTTTCATCCCAAGTATCGCACCGTTAAGGTAGATATTTTCCCTGCCGGTTAATTCGCCGTGGAACCCAGTACCAACTTCCAAAAGGCTCGCAACCTTTCCTTTTATTTTTACTATACCCTCGGTGGGGGCAGTAATACGGGAAAGGATTTTTAATAAAGTGCTTTTACCGGCACCGTTCTTGCCGATTATGCCTACCCTGTCGCCTTGTTTTATTTTAATATTTAAATCTTTTAAAGCCCAGAAATGGTCTTTGTCGCCGGAATACTTATTTTCTCCGATTTTTGAATGGGGGTCTTCTTTTCCGCGTTTTAATGCTATCCATGTTTGGATATCCCTGAACAAGACTCCGTTATTAATTACTCCAAGGCGGTACATTTTGGAAAGGTGTTCAATTTGAATGGCTGTGTCAGACATGGGTTAATATCTCTTCGGCAAGATACCCTTCGCTGCGGCAGTGCATATCAGAAATGCCAATGCACATTTCCTGGTAAATTTCTGAATTATAAAAAGCTTCCATAGCCTCTCTAAGAGATATGTTTTTCAGTTTAGCGTAAGCGGAAATTACTCTCGTATATTTTCGCTGAAGCAGTGTTTTATTGGCTGTCATAATGGTATGATATAATTATCAAGTATATCACTGTCACGGGTAAGCCGTCTGTAAATTTCATCACCGCCAACGTTGATTCTTTCAGCTATACTTTCAATACAAAATACAGCGAATTCCAAAACAGGTTCAGTTAATTGCAGCATTAATTAATTACATATATCCTAAATTACGTTTATGTACTTTTCGCAATATTCATTAACATTTTTTATTATATTAAGCAAAAAGGGGGTATACTTTTGTATGTCTGCAAAAAATTTGGTTATTTCGGTTATTTGATATTCATGGACAATATTGTTTCTTAAATCCTTGATTGTATGTAATAATTCGGCTGACTGAACTATTCCGCGTTTTTCGGCGCGGTTCATTATATCAATAATTGTGCCTATATCCTCGGATTCAACCGTATCGATACTTCGTAATGCTTTGTTTACAAGCATATCGGTTGTTCTTGCATACCTTGATGATAAATTCTCAAGTTTGTCAAATTCGTCAATACTGTAATTATCTTTTATTTCTATTTCTTTGGCTCGCTCGTATGACCGCAGCACCCACTCAGCGCTCTTGTTAAGGATGTTAATATTTTCTATTAATACTTCTATATGCAGTTTATTCATTTCAATTCTATTCCTTCTTCAACAGCCAGCCGGAAAAAAACTTCTTTACCCTCAGCAGAAGCAACAATGTCTATTTTTTGTTCACCTATTCTGTCGCAGATGTAACGCCTTACCTGTATCTCTTTCATAACATCGTTTTTTATCATCTCAGAAAGAATTGCAATATCAATATCGCCGCCCCTTTTGCTGTCATCTGTACGGGAACCAAAAAGCCAAACTTTTGCAAATGGATCTGCTTCTGTTACCGCTTCAACAATAATTTCTTTTTCATGTTCCGAAATACGCATTTAAAACTTACATTATTCGTATAAAATCTTTTTCTATTTTTGTCCTGAAAACCGGGGACTTGTATATTTTTCATCAACATGAAGCATAATTGTTTGTTGATTAAGTATTTCCTTAATTTTTGTTAATTCATAGTCAATGTCTTCAATAAATACCGGTACCGTTACAATAATGTCTTCTGCTTTAAATTCATCATAGTTATAACTTGTCAGATTACGCAATTTCCGGTATTTGTCCCAAACTTCCAGATCATTTAAGAGTAATCCCCGTTTACATCCAAGATGAATAATATCATTAAAAAACATTTCTGAAATTTCTATCCTACTTGATTCTGTTTCGGATAAAAAACGGCGCAGAATTTTATGGGACAATTCAAAAGTATATTCAAAGCGCTGAATAACAGCGTCTCTGATAAATGAATTGGACGTATTTTTCTGAAATTCCATCCATGCTTCTTTAAGTGTTGCTAATGCCTTTTCAAGAGATTCAGTTATAAGTTCCATCTATACTACATCTATAAAATTCTGTTCGTTTTGGTTAAACAGGATAAGTCCGGCAATAACCAGAAAAACGGTAATCCCAAGGCTTGCAAGTATCATTGACATATCAACTGATGCAGAGCCGAAAAACCATAGCCGGAACAACTCTATTGGCGCGCAAACAGGGTTCGCATAAGCTACCCACTGGAAACGTTCTGGAATTTTCGAAAGGGGATACACAACCGGTGTGGCGTACATTGCCAAATTCAGGGCAAAGGATACCAGTTGTTTTAAATCCCGGTATTTGGTTGTCAGGGAAGATATAATAATCCCCGCGCCAACGCCGATGGCAGCCAGCCAGATAACAAGCAGTGGGAATGATAACATAAACCAGGAAGGTTGAATGGGGGAACCAATAACAAGGTGATAAACAAAAAACACCAGTAACATAACAAACTGGACAAGGATCTTTATACTGTTGCTGAATACATAGTTTATAGGAAGTACCAGACGGGGAAAATATACCTTTCCGAAAATATTCGCATTGGTAATAAACACATTACTGGAATCGGTAAAACAACCGGAAAAAAAAGTCCAGAGCATGGTTCCGGAATAATAGAAAAGTGTAAAAGGGATTCCATCGGTTCCGATATTGGCAAGTCGCCCGAAAACAAAGGTATACATTACCGTCGAAATAAGCGGGTTAATTACATACCACAAGGGCCCCAGAATTGTCTGCTTGTATTGGGTTACGAAGTCCCGTTTAACAAAAAGAAAAACCAGATCGCGGTAACGGATTATTTCGCGGATATTCAGGTCAAGTAGTTTACGTTTGGGAGTAATTACCATGGACCATTTTTGTTCGTCAGACACTATTTTACGGCCTTCCCGTACAAAAATACTTTAGTCCTGCAGCTTCTGCCTGTTCCCTGGAATAAATGTTTCGCAGGTCAAAGAAAAAGGGTTGGCGTAAAAGCTGTTTAGTCCTTTCCAGGTTAAGGTTTCTGAATTGGTTCCATTCGGTAAGAATGACAAGCGCATCGCTGCCGTTCATGGCGTCATATTCGTCTGAAGCAAAATAAAGAGCGTCTTGTATGCCGGCTAAACGCCACTGTGCTTCCTTTATTGCAGCAGGATCGTATATACGGAGCTTCATCCCTTTTTCTGCAAGGTCCAGGCAAATTACAATGGCCGGGGATTCCCTCATGTCGTCGGTATCCGGCTTAAATGCAAGGCCAAGTATGGCTGCGGTTTTACCCGACAACGAACCTTTTCCGCCCAAAGCATTTTCGATTTTTTGCACTTGCAGGGCTTTCTGCGTTTCGTTGGCGCTGATGGCGCTTTCCACAATGGAGAGCCGGGATCCCGCATCGCAGCCTATCTTTGCAAGTGCCCTGGTATCTTTGGGAAAACAGGAACCTCCGTAACCGGGTCCCGGATGGAGGAATTTGGGTCCGATGCGCCCGTCACGCCCCAGGGCTCTGGCAACATCCTTTACATCGGCGCCGGTTTTCTCGCAAAGATTTGCTATTTCGTTTATATAGGTAATCTTTATCGCAAGAAATGCATTAGATGCGTATTTTATCATTTCCGCACTTTCGGGATTTGTTTCGATATAGGGTGTTTCATTCAAGTAGAGGGAACGGTATACATCCTTCATAATTGTTTTGGCCCGTTCGGTATCCGCGCCTATAACAATACGGTCGGGGTGCATAAAGTCCCGGACTGCCGCACCTTCACGCAGAAATTCGGGGTTTGAAACAACATCAAAATCTATCTTGCCTGTCTGTTCCGCACGTTTTGTAATTTCTTCCGTTATCCAGTCTTTAACCTTTTTTGCGGTGCCAACAGGAACGGTACTCTTGTTCACGATAACTTTATAAGACTCAATAATTTTTCCGATTTCACGGGCGGCGCTTTCTACATGCGAAAGGTCTGCGCTGCCGTCTTCCGAAGGCGGCGTGCCCACGGCGATAAAGATTACCTGCGCCTGTTTAAGCGCTTCGGGTAACGAACAGGTAAAGCTAAGGCGCTTTTCCGTTGTATTACGGGTAACCACATCGGCAAGTCCCGGCTCGTAAATGGGAATTTCACCTTTGTTGAGCAATTCGATTTTCTTTTCATCAATATCAACGCAGGTAACGGTATTTCCAAAGTCGGCAAGGCATGCTCCCGAAACCAGTCCAACGTATCCCGTGCCGATAATTGTTATTACAGCCATTTACTTTCTTTACTCAATTATAGTTTTTATGCCATGCATTGCTATAATACATACCTTAGTTTTCCGTTAAAACTGATTCCAATAATAACGCTGAAAGGCCTGTCGCGCTCGTCTGTGTTGTTCCGGTAATAGTTGCTTCTGTCGCCGGGTTCCGTTCGTTTCCCCAAAGCCATGGGGACGGAAATGGAAATATTAATGCCGCCCGGCTTAATGCTTATCCCTGGTACAAGCCAAACGGATTTCTCTTCATAAGAATAGAGGGCCTGGCTGAATATACGCATACCTATAATACCGGGACGTATTACAAAGGCCAGGGCCGTGTTAAGACCTTTATATAAATCTACAGCAGACTCTTCCAGTACTTCCGTTTTTGGCCTCCACCAGGCAGAATCGGATTCTCCGTTATAAAAAACTTCTCCGATAAGGGTTAAATTTCCATTAAAAAAATCATGGAGAACACCAAGGTTTCCGGAAAAAATAGGTTTTTCACGGGTTTCATGGGCAACAGCGGCAAGGCCTTCGCTGTAAAGCTCTGTATTTCCCAGGGTAGTTTTAACCGAAACAAAAAAGCGTAAAGGCAATAATTTATGGTACATAACACCTGCATCAATATCGGCTGCTTCCATTGCCAGGTTGTACTTCATGCCAAAGGCTAATTCTTCAAGGGTAGGGGATGTTTTTTTGTCTATATAGCCCCATCTGGTCATGGTTAATAATTCAATACCTCCAATCCCTATGGGTATTGTCAGCCTTGCAATATAAGCGTCTCCCCATTCCGCACCTCTATCGGGATCATAATGTTTTGGAACCAGGGCGGGAAGATTGGTAAATGGATAAAAACGTGAAATGCCCCAGTTGGTTTCATAGAGGCCTGCTTTTAAAAATGCCCAATCCAAAAAGTTATATTCAAAATAAAACTCTTTTATGGCAAGGAGTGTTTTGTCTCCAGGCAAAGTAAAGTAAAACGCATTATGAACCCTTAATTCATTGGTCAGGGGAAAGTCCAGGCTTAACAGGGCTTCCATTCTGAAACCCAGAATATAATCGAATTCTTTTTCCCCGTTATACCAGGGTACTTCGGACCAGCCGGGGGAGAAACCGGCAATAAAACCGTAGGCCGCTTCCAGTAATATCTGATCCCGAAGGTTTACAAGAGTAGGGCTTTCTTCTTCCGGAATTTCCGCCGGAATATCATCAAAAATCGAATCTATGTCCCACGTATCTTCCCAATCGTTATTATTGGAGAATTCTTCTTCCTGGGCATAAACAATCAGACAAAATACAGCACAGAGGAGACAGGCTAGAAGTTTTTTTTTCAACGGTAAAATAAACTAAGAATCAGCGGCTGACTGATTCCAGATAAGTCTTGGAAAAAACAGAATCCGCCAGCTTGCCGAACGAAGGCTTTGTAATGGTAATTTGTGTTTTTTCGTTTACAAAACTTCCATTAATTTGGGCGCCCCTGAGGGCATCTACAAAAAGAATTTGTTTTGGTACATAACGGTTTCCGATGCGCCAGTAATCGGCAATCGCCGAAGTTCGCAGGAGCTGTCCGGAAAGGCTGTAATCTTCGGTTTTGCGTACCAGACCGTCTTCGCTGATCCAGATTTTCATTTTAGGGTAGGTCATGTCGCTGGTAATAGCCTCCAGGCTAAGTACTCTGCAGTTAAGACGGCCCAGCATGGCATTCTCTCCATAACTAATCCGGTAATCCTGCGCAAGTGTGGAACGGGTAAAATCCGAATTTCGTGCATTGGTATTCTGAAATCTGTCCTGGCTTGACGTTGAATTATAACGTTTACTGCTCGGATCGTAAAACCACAGTGTTTTTCCCTGTTTTAAATATCCCTGGCCCTTGCTGATAACCGGTTCCATAATAACAATAACATAAGTTTCTTTTGAGTCCCTGCGGAAAACACCGGCTACCGTCTTGGTCCGGCTTTGACCGGGTTTTTCCTGGATTATTGTATATTCTGCGGAAAAATCTGTATCCATATAACTTGCAAGTGAATCTGCCTTGCGGAGCAATTCCTGATCGGTAACTGCCCACAGAGATGCGGCGGAAATAAGTATAAGAACCATAAACCTGACTAATTTCAAATCGAACCTCCGGATAGCATTTCTGGCAAGGGGTTTCGGGAATTCCGGTATATTTGACCCCCAATCGCCAAGGCAAGCATTAAGCCTGTTATTACTATATTAACAACTATAGTGCCTGGTAGGTAACGGGCAGCAAGGCGTCCGTTTTGCGTAAATATCTCAAATCCGGGAAACCAGCTGAAAGATATAGCCGAAAAAAACCAGTTTATGGCCAGGCCCAAAAAGAAACCGGAAGACATGGAAAACAATGCCATTACTGCCATTTCCAGAAACAAAACATACCGCAAATCCGCTTCGTAAAAGCCAATGGCCCGCATGGTTCCGGTCTCCCTGTTCCGTTCATGAAGTATCAGCCGGCAGGTAACAGCGGCGCTGACCATAATAATGGCCAGCATCATGACAAAAAGCACATACGAGGCAAGATCAATAGCGCCGATTAGGCGGTCGACTTCTGAAAGAAATATCGGCAGCGTGATTAATAGGATATTTATCCCGCTGTCAAGATTATCCTTTGATTCATGATAACCGTTCCGATCGTACACCAGGGGAAGAATCTGAGTTCTGCCCTGCATATAATCATACAGAACTTTTCGTTTTTTTTCAACCGTTTTTCGGTCTTTCAGATAAAAACCAATAAAAGAACAGTCATCATCAGACAGGCCGGCAAGACGGTTCAACGCTAATCGGGACACGTATACCTTATAGTAGCCGAAAAAATTCGAATCATCCACAATGCCGCTTACCGTAAAAACGCCGGTGTTTTTTTGCTCCGTAATGGTTAATACTTCCAGTATTACGTTATCTCCCTGACGTATCCCTAATTCTTCTGCAATGGGACGGGAAAGCAATATCGAATCATTTCCAAGCATCTCGGGTTTTTCGGTAAAAACAAACTGGTCCAAATAATTTTTTTCGGCTTCCCAATCAAGTCCCACGTTATACCGCAAAGGCGCAGTATTTCCGTTAAAAAAAATATTTCCGCTTCTCATACCGAAAATGGATGTCCTTACCGAAACGGCCTTTGGATCAAGAGAAACTGCCTTTGCGGCATCCAATATTGCGTCCTGTTCGGTTTTGGTCAGATAGTAATCAATATGTATGTCATCCTTAAGGCCCAGGGCAATAATATCCCCCGCATAATGGGACTGAGCGGAAAAGTAGAGGTTTTCCTTCATGCCGTCTTTAAGTGAACCGATAACTGTCAGTACTCCGAATCCAAAACCCAGGGCAAGGAACAAAAACAGATAACGCCGTTTATGGCGCCACAGGTATTTAAGCGACAGCTTCCATAAAACACCTGCATTCATCCCTGCCTCACCGCAACAATGGGATCGATATGTACCGCTGTTGTTACCGGGTACAGTGAAGCTGCCGCACCCAAAAAAAGTGCAATGCAAAAGGAAACAGCCGCAGTAAGCGGTAAAAAGCCTATACGAAGGATTTCACTGCCTAAAAGGGAAGCAATCAGTTCATTGGATATGTTGATATTGATGGAGTTGATCATCAGCA
>Ga0082212_10002690_pt1 | contig 25669 bp, 22 predicted proteins | sample TergutNt197P3_FD_71548 | JGI IMG/M metagenome (GOLD analysis project Ga0082212, IMG submission 71548) | Neocapritermes taracua P3 segment gut microbial communities from Petit-Saut dam, French Guiana - Nt197 P3 | ecosystem: Host-associated > Arthropoda: Insects > Digestive system > Gut ...
CGGATTCTGCCTCCTTCCACGATCCGTCCGGCGTTCCGATCTTCATTATCCTTTTGGAAGACATGGTTGAAAAAAAAAGCTAAACTCTTTTTGCGTGGGTTTAATGGCGGACAGGCTCGCTGACATGGTCGACGCCATAATCTTCGGTAAAGAAGTATTTTGTATATTATATGATGCGTAATAAGAATATATTATGCACTTCTATATTAAAAATCATACTTTAATACTGTATTTTCAACAAATATACGTTAAATTATTTTCTGATAAAGGGTTAATATATGGATAATAAAATAGTATCATACATTTTTGAAATGATAGGAACATTTATTTATAGAATGATGATAAAAAATGTAAGATTATTTAATATATTTCATAAATTGAGAATCAAACTCCTGAAGTATAGAGATCCGATTGTTTCAGTAAATATTGGTGACACTGTATTATCATTAAATTTGTCACACAACTTGCCACTGTATTATACAAAATATGATCGATACGATAGAGTTATTCCAGAATTATGTTTTTTGTTAAAGCAAAAAGAAAAATTTTTGAATATAATTGATATTGGAGCTAATATAGGAGATACTGCTATATTTATAGATAAGCGTATGTCAAAACCTATAGATAACATAGATGGATATGGGGAAATTCTTTGCGTTGAAGGCGTAAAAGAATTTATACACCTTCTTTATAAGAATACATCACAATTAAAAATTATCAATGCGCATATAGCTGAAACATTTTGTTCCGATGATAGCAAGAAGGCTTCTGATTATGAAATACATATTTCGTCTCCTGGTTCGGCACAATTGGTAAAAAGAGTAAATGAAAATAGCTGTGATCATACTTTCACTACACTTGATGAACTTGTAAATGCTTACCCTATTTTTCAGTGTACAAATATTTTAAAAATTGACACAGATGGATTTGAATCCTCAGTTTTGCGTGGCGGAAAAAATTTTTTACAAAAAAATTCGCCTGCCATATTTTTTGAATTTACTCCAAGCGGGTTTATCAATTCTGGAACAATTACGCCAGATGACGAAGAAATTTTTCATATTCTGTCAGATCTTGGATACGAAAAATCATTGTTTTATGATAATTTTGGATATTTATGCCATGCAGTAAATATGTGTGACAGCGATAAAATCAAGAATTGTATAAAAAAGATAGATTCACGAAAAATATATTATTATGATATATTGACAGTCCATAAAAACAAAATAGTTCATAATGAATTGCTGAAAACTCTTGTAAAAAATGACGGATATCCGGAGGATGAATATTTTTAACTGAATCGTGGAAGTAGTTCGTAAAAGTTGTAGCATATAAATTTCTCAAATTATACTATATTATTATGTATGAGAATACTGACATGGCCGAAATCTGCGGCCTGTTTTGTAACAGACTACCCGTAAGCGGTGAAGGGAAATATTTTGAACGTGCAGCCAAAAATTTTGCTGTATCATCAAGTCAGGGAGCCAGAAGTTGACAATCAGCTTTTGGCTGTTTCGCCGGAGCATTTTGACTCCCATCTGGCTTGCCTTAAGGCAAGGTATCGCGTTGTCCCGCTTGCTGCTCTCCTTGAGGAAGTTGCTGCGGGACAGGCGGTTGCCCATACCTTCGCCATCACTTTTGATGATGGGTATGTTGACAATATTTGCAATGCATTGCCCATCCTTGAAAAGCATCAGATCCACGCCACGTTTTTCATCAGCACCGGCCTGATTGATTCCGCTCAAGGCTTTTGGGGAGAAGTTCTTGAGGATGTTTTTCTTGCTGGCCGAGCACTTCCGGCAATATTTTCCGCTCCCTTCTGGGATGGAACGCTGCCGACCACAACACCCCAAGAGCGCTTGGCCGCGCACGATACAATCCATTTTCGATTAAAATACCACAGCAATGCGGATGCAATTACAACGGCTATGGCCCAGATTCTGGAATGGGCAGGACTGCCCAAAGACCATGCGGTACCTCACAGAATGATGCGCACCGATGAGATCAGGCGACTGGCCGCATCTTCTTTTGCCGCCATAGGCGCGCATTGTGACAGCCACATGCGCTTATCGCTGTTGCATGAGAAAGAACAACGCCACGAAATTGAAACTTCATGCCGCAAATTGGAACGCATCATCGGACATCCTGTAACCATGCTCGCGTATCCCTTTGGCGGTTCAGGCGATTATAATGAGGTCACAAGAAGCATACTGAACGAAAAAAAATTGTACGGCATTGCCGGGATGCGTGGAGATGTCTCCAAGGCGACCCTTCCCCTCGATGTGCCTCGTTATCTGGTGCGTAACTGGAATCAGCAGTCCTTTGCTCAATGGTTGACATCAGACATGGGCGGCAAGCAGGGCTATGAGCTGACGGCGCGTGCAGAGCGCATAACACGGGTTAGGGCCGGCCAAACTATGATCATGCCGGAGCGGCCGATACGCGGCAGTGCGCTCTGTACGATTACCTATATCAACACGCATTGCGGTGGTGGCGGAGCCGCCGCCGTAACTGAACGCTTGCGCGCTTCACTGGGGGAAAGAGGCTATCGTACCCATGTGTTGACAGGCCCGCGCCTTCCGGCCAGAGAAGGGTATCGCATCTTTCCTTCCCCATCGCTTGAGGGTCTGCGCAGATATTGCGAATATTCGGGTCTGCTGGATTATGGTTATCAGGGCAGTCACCTGCTTTTTCAGGATGCGGCTTTCCAAGAGGCCGACATCGTCCATTTACAGAACTTGCACGGAGGCTATTTTAACCCTTGGTCTGTCTCGGGTCTGTCGCATCTGAAGCCGACTGTCTGGACGCTGCACGATATGCAGGCTCTGACCGGGCATTGCGCCCACGCTTTTGACTGTGAAAAATGGCAATGGACAAACGGATGCGCCTTGTGTCCCGATTTGTCTGTTTATCCGGCAGTGCGTAAGGATAAAACAGCACACCTCTGGAGAGATAAAAGAAAAATTTATGGCCGTTCGCAGTTGTGGATCGTTGTTCCTTCAACATGGATGCTCAAAAAAGTTGAAAAAAGCATTCTGCGCGACCACCCTGTGACGCTCATCGCAAACGCGGCGGACACTGAGATATTTAGGCCGCGCGACAAATTGCAAAGTCGATTGAAATTCGGCCTGCCTCCAGACGCGCTTATTGTGGGTGGTTCCGCCGCTGCCGGCGTGCTGGAAAATCCCTGGAAAGGGGGAAAATACGCGATAGAGGCGATCAAAGCTCTCGCGGATCGCTTCAATCCATGTATTTTTCTCAACATCGGCGGCGCTGAAGAAACATCATCTCCACTGCCCAACATCGTTAATGTCCCCTACAAAACAGATCCAGATCAGGTGGCGGAACTTTATTCCTGTCTGGATCTTTTCCTTTACCCGACCCTTGCCGATTCTTTTTCGCTGGTCGCATGCGAATCACTTTGCTGCGGGACGCCTGTGGCCGGTTTTGCCACCGGAGGAGTTCCCGATATTGTCCGTAACGATATAGACGGCATCCTTGTGCCTACGGGAGATACCGGCGCACTCATTGAGGCCGCGACGACAATTTTGGCGGATCCGGATCGTCGTGGCGTCATGGCTCGCACGGCCCGGCTTGGCGCGGAAGAACGCTTTTCTCTCGGGCTTATGGCTTCGCGCTATGAATGCGTGTATGCCGAAGCTTTGGCGCGTTTCGACCCGGGCTTTTTTCGCCCTTTTCGCCCCCATCATGTGCCTCTGGTTGTTCAGACGCCGGCTTTTTACCAACTGGAAGCGGAAAAATGCAGAGCGGCGCGGCGGCATACACCCAAAAGACGCACTTCTGGCCGCCGCATATACTTCCTGAAATTGCTGCAACGTGTCGATTGCCTGGTCACTAAGCTCTGGAGCACATATACTCCTGTGAAATTTGCCGTGCGCGCCGTGAATATTCCCTTGGCTGCATTTGACAGTTTAAGGAATTTTGTTCGAGGATACCGGAAAGCACGATATGGTAAATAGTACCGTAACCCTTTTTTGTACCGCAAAACCTTTTCTCGATCGTAACGCTTTGCCATATAAAGCCAGGCTTATCCATATAACCAGCCGCTTGTGGATAGCCCGGATGGCGTCGACAACCTGCTGTGGCTGGCTGGGGGTCGAAAATGACGGCTCTGGTCACACTCTTCTGCTCCATGAAGCCCTTTGCGGGCCATAATGGAATCATTCAGAATAACGCCCTGAATACCTGGAAGCGTCTGCCCGGTGCGCGGGTCATCCTGCTGGGCGATGCCCCAGGCAGCGCCGAAGCGGCACGGGAGCGGGGATTTTTGCATATTCCGGATATCGCCCTTTCGGAGTACGGCACGCCGCTGCTTTCCGCCATGTTCAACGCAGCTCAAGCGGCCGCTGACACATCGTTTGTTTGTTATATAAACGGCGACATTGTACTGCCTGTTGATTTTGCCGCAAAAGTGCGCGATATCAGTGAGCGTTTTGAAAAATTCCTCATGGTCGGCGAGCGCTGGGATGTGGATATCAGCGAAAGTTTGTCATTCGAAAACGGCGCTTGCGATACGGCAGAACTTTTGCGCCGATATGAAGGAAAGCGCCATGAGCCGACCGGCATTGATTATTTTGCTTTCCCGACCCGAATGATTGACTATATGCCGGATTTTCGCATAGGAAGGCCGGGATGGGATAATTGGCTGATCTGGGAAACGAAGCGGCGCGGTATCCCAGTTGTGGATGCTTCCGCCGTATTGACGGTATTGCACCAGAACCATGATTATCATCACGTTCCCGGCGGCAACGGACGCGGTTGGAGCGGTAGTCCGGAGGCAGCGCAAAATTATGACATCCTCAAGGCATATCCCGGCTTCAATCCTCTGCACGGCACCATTTTTCATGCCACGTACCGGCTCACATCAACGGGAATCCGTTCCGGCCTCGCGTCGCGTCGCCTTGCCTGGGATGTAAAATGGATACTGACTCGGGCATACGAAAAACTGCGGCAGATATGCCGGTTCGTTATGGGTGGATCGAATTCCCGGAAGCACAATTCTTTGTAACCCCGATGACGGTGGGCGTGGTGCAGCCGTATTATGGAAATGCCAGAATGGCTCATTAGGAAATGAATATGGATTTTCTTAAATTCAGCTATCAAAAACATGCAGAGCACTTCGCTTCCGATTCAATTGAGCAGGAACGTATCCGCATAGCCGAACCCTGGTTTGATGAAAGTACCGCCGATTATTGGAGGCATGCCAGAGGATACGAATACGCTGACCTTCTGTTGCCCGAAGAGGCTTCCGCTTCCTGGCTGACGGTGGGCGACGGCCGCTGGGGGCTTGATGTCATGCGCATCAAAAAGAAGGGTTATACGCATCATTTGCACTCACTCGTGGAAGAAGGTTTAATCGATTTCCAAATAGGACTCGACGGATATTGCAGCAGCAATTGGCTATCAAGCATTGTTCTGTCCTGTCTGCATGTTGAGGACGCAGTGGCGCGGGAACAGCGCGAAACAATTATGCGACACCTTGCTGAAAAAAATGCTGTGGAAACGCGTCCTTTCTTTTACTGTTGTCATTCCCTGCCCATGTATTCCGCCAACGCGCCCCGATTGCCGATAAGTGAATACCTTTCCGCTCGGGGGATGAATCTGCCTTCATACAGCGGGCTGCCGGAGGAAGGCATACGGGAGATTTCCTCCGCTCTTGTTTCGTACCTGAAAGACTCGACGCGTCATGCCTGAAATTGCAGCACACGCCTTGAACCCAGGCTTGCGGCTACATGCCGTCACACCGGAATACCTTGCCCCCCTGTGCGATCTATTCAGCCGCATACAGAATGACCCGGCCTCGCAGCATTTCCACCCCCATCCCTTTACCGAAGAGGAAGCGCAAAGATGTTGTGCCCATACAGGAAAGGATTTTTATGGGATTGCCTTTTGGGGCCACAATATCGTGGGCTATGGCATGTTGCGCGGTTGGGATGAGGGCTATGCCGTTCCGAGCCTGGGCATCTATCTTGTGCCGGAGATGCGGGGCAAAGGCTTGTCCAAGCCGTTCATGCTCCTTCTGCACGCCGAAGTGGCGAATAGGGGTGCTGGCTCCGTTCGGCTGACAGTATACGCTTCCAATAAAACTGCCTTGGGCTTGTATCGGTCGCTTGGGTATGTCTTTGACGGAGAAGAAACAGGCAAGATGGTGGGCCGTGTCAATCTGGCGATGTCATGCGGGTTGCTGCCTGTGTCCGGGTAGAACTCAGTGTAGAACATCTGAAGCCGGGAGATCTCTTTTTGTTCGATTTCTGGCACGGGCCGGGTGTATTGCGCGATTTGCCGGAGCATCAACTTCTCACTGGCATGCTTTCAAGGGGGAGGGTCAAAACCATCGCCGGGTAGGGCCTCAGTTGTCCACATAATCGTTGTCCGGCACAGTGTGCCCGCGCGGCACGACGGACAGCGCCAAATCATGCCGCAGACCCTTTCTGCCCAACAGCCAGCCCGCATAGGCGATCATGGACGCATTGTCCGTACACAGGCGCAAAGACGGCAAAATCAGATCAAGACCCCGCCGGGCCGCGCATTCGCCCAGCACGGCGCGCACCGTGGTGTTGGCGGCCACGCCTCCGGCCACAATCACCGCCTTGGGCGCAAGTGCGCCAAGTTCCATGCCGGGCCACAGATCCAGCGCCAATTCGGTCTTGATGCGCAGCGTATCGGCCACAGCATGCACATACGAAGCGCAGACCCGTCGCAAAGCCTCCGTGGACGCCTCGACGCCGTTCGCGCACACCTGTTTTCCGGCCGCGATCAACTCAGGCCGGCCGGCCAGACAGACAGCCGCGGCCGTTTTGAGTCCACTGAAACTGAAATCGAGAGTGGCGTTGCGGGTATACGGGCGAGGAAACAACTTGCGATCCGGCTCAACACCCTGCGACAGCGCATCAAGCAACGCCCCGCCCGGGTAGGGCAAATGCAGCATTTTCGCAAATTTGTCACAGGCTTCGCCGGCCGCATCATCCAGGGTTCTGCCCAGAATCTTCAGGCACGAAGGGCTTTCCATCCGGTACAGATGCGTATGCCCGCCCGAAATAAGCAAACCCAGAGCGGGAAACGGCAGATCCCGTTCCAGGCCGGCCGCCAGGAGATGCGCATGCAGATGATTGATCCCCAACAGCCCGGCCCGGCTGCCAAGAACCAAACCCTTGGCAAAGGCCATCCCCACCAGCAGGCAACCCAGCAAGCCTGGCCCCCGGGCCACGGCCACCAAATCAAGATCTGTCGCGCGCAACCCGTTGCGCTTTTGGATCAGATCGTACAAAGGACCGATGAAGCGATAATGTTCCCGCGAGGCCAATTCCGGCACCACGCCGCCAAACAGGGCATGCGTGTCCGCCTGGCTGGCCAGAACCTGATCCAGAAGCGCGCCGTCTCGGACAAGCGCCAACGCCGTTTCGTCGCAGGAAGTTTCGATGCCAAGACACAACATGGCGGCCGCTGCCGGCAGTGCTCAAATCGAGCCGCTGCCGGGCCTTACGCGTTGGCGTAAATGGCATTCACAGCCGCGACATCGCGGCGTGAGCCGATAAACAGCGGCACCCGTTCGTGCAAAGAGGCCGGCTTGATGTCAAGGATGCGGCGCTTGCCGTCCGAAGCGGCGCCGCCGGCATTTTCAGCCACAAAGGCCAGGGGCGAAGCTTCGCAGGTATAGCGCAGTTTTCCCCTGGCTTTGCCTTTGCGGGCATCCGGCGGATACATATAGATGCCGCCGTACAGCATGGTGCGGTGAAAATCCGCAACCAGGGAGCCGACATAGCGCAAGGAGCAGGATTCTTTGCGGGTGGAGGTGGCATGCTTAAAATAATCAATCGCGGCCCGGGTCGGATCATCCCATGAACCCCAGTTGCCCTCGTTCACCGAATAGATTTTGCCCTCCTCGGGAATGCGGATGTCGGGATGCGACAAAAGAAATTCGCCCACGCTCGGGTCCAGCGTGAAGCCGTGTACGCCCTGCCCGGCCGTGTAGACCAGCATGGTCGAGGTGCCGTACAGAAAATACCCGGCCGCGACCTGCTCGGCGCCGGGGATCAGCAGTTCCTCCACCTCCACCTCGCCTCGTTTTTCCGGACGGCGACGCAGAATGGAAAAAATCGTGCCCACGTTGATATTGGCGTCAATGTTCGACGAACCGTCCAGAGGATCAACCACCAGCATATAGTTGCCGCGCGGAAAAGCGGCGGAAACCCGTATGAGATCGGGGCGTTCTTCCGAAGCCATGGCGCACAGCATGCCGGATCGCTCCATACGGTAAATGAGAACCCGGTCGGCAAACTCGTCCAGCTTCTGCACACTTTCACCCTGAACATTGGTGCTCCCGGTGCCGCCCAGGACATCCAGCAATCCGGCCTTGTTCACGCTTCTGGCGATAACCTTGGCCGAAAGAATCAGGTCATTGAACAGAGCCGTGAAGTGACCGGTGGCTGAAGGAGCGCGTTGCTGCTGCAACAGCAGATGTTCTGTAACGGTCATTTCTGTGGACATAGATGTCCCTCCTTACTCTTCCGCCGGTTCCGGCGTCTGTTCGGACTCTGCCTCTTCAGATTGAACCGGCGCTTCGTCGGCCCGCGACTTCACGGGAGCGGACGATTCCGGTGAGGCAAAAATCAGCGGCATGCCGCCGAAGTAGCGGCAAATCCAATAATAGCCGCCAGCCTTGCCCGCTATCCTGCTTCTGGTGACCTTGCTCCAGTCCTCTCCGGCCAAACCCCCGGCGCCGGCGCCGGTTCCGCCTGACCACAACACGCCCTGCGGCGATATGACGATCAGGCTGGCCGGGTCCGGCGCCTGGTCGATCAACAGTTGGATGTCAAAATGGGCCACATAATAACCCTGCAACTCCGAGTTGGCAAAAACGGGCACCCCGAGCAGCACTTCAGGTCCGAGCGGCGTCATCTGCACATCGCCGCGCAGATCGCGCGGATTCACCGACCTGGAGGCGACAAAATCCGTGAAATCCAACGGTTTCAGGCTGGACGGCGGTTCCTGGGCCAGCACTTCGCCTTCGGGCGACAGCGCGACAACACCGCTGATCCAGCGAAAACGCTCAAGCAGCGCCTGTACGCGTTCCGGACTCGGCGGCTTATCCTGATTGATCATATAGCGCTCAAAACGCGTGAGTTCCGTGTCGATCGGCCGCATGTTGCGCGCCAGCCCGGTCTGGGACGCGTTGAGATCGCCCACGTCGTCATAGTCTATGCTGGCGGGCGGGTTGAGATACGTGTAGTACAATCCCTTGGTGGATTTCCAGGTCTCGTGGAGCGAGCTGCCGCATCCGCCAAGAAACAACAATCCACACCATAAGATGACGCTATAACGAGTGCGCAGCATACGTTTCCCTGAATGAAATGTCTCACGGCCAAAATCAAAAATCACAAGCCCTAAGCCTCGGCCCGCGCGTCCAGCCTTTCGGCCAATTTTTCCAACATATCCCGCATCGGGTTTTCCGCAACGGTTGCGTCCGCCGGGAGATCCGGCGCTTCTTGCGCGGATGCCGCCGCCTCAACTCCGGCATCCACCTGGCTCCTGGCGGTTTTCGCCGACTTGGCTTCACCCGGCTGGGCGCGCCCCGCCGGGGCGCTCGCCGGCTCGGAGGCCGATCCAAGGCGCGCCGTCAGATCCGCCAGACGTTCGCGCAACTTATCCGCATCGTCGCCTGCGGCATCGGCCAGAATTTCGCTGTAAATGTCCACAGCTCCCTGGATATCGCCCTGCGCCGCCAAAACCTCGGCCATAGTTCTGGTCCGGACCGAGGGTTCGTCGTGTTCTTCTTCCAGTGGAACGGGCATAACGGACGGTTCCGGCGCGTCGGGCGCCGCCGGCATCGCAACCGGTTCGGACACGACAGCGGCGGCAGGCTGTCCGACCGGCATCCTGGCCGCCGGCTTGTCTCCCTGCGCCGCAGCGCGGCGCGCCGGTTCCGCGTTGTTCATCTCGCGCAGGCCGGCCTCGAACACTTCGCGTAGGGACAAACCGGGAGAACGCAAGGCAACGGAAAGAAAACGCAACGCGCAGGCCACATCGCCCGGACTGTGCTCGCTCCAGGCTTCCCAAAAGCCGGGGTACTGCGCAAAAATACCGGTAATCTCAGAAAGTTCCTGAATACACCGGGCGCTGTCGCCGGACTTCTGCAGCAATTGCACCAACAAAAGGCGCGCTTCAATATATTCGGGGTGGCGGGCAAGCCCCTGACGCAACACCCGGATGGCCTCATCCGCCTCTCCTCCCTCGCCGAGCAACTGGGCGAGCGGAAAAAAGACCTTTGACCCCGGTTCGAGTTCAAGAACCTCTTGGTACCACTCAATTTTTGCCTTCATGCCTGGTGGCCCCCATAATATTGGCATCCTGCCCGCCATTGAACAGGTAGAGAATTTCATTCTCCTTCACATAGTTGAGGCGCTGCCGGATCCTTTTTTCCAGATAGCGCCCGTCACTTTGCAGCAGGCGGATTTCGCGGCTGAGTCCGGCGTTGACCCCGTCTTGCGCGGCAAGATCGGCTTGCAGGGCGGCTTGTTGCTTCTTGAGATGATGGTAATTGGAAAGGCTCTGCGGCCCCCAGAACAAACGGATGCCGAGTGTGCAATTGACCAGCAGCGCAATGCCGAGGATACCGGTTTTCCAGATCATGCTCCATGAACCTGCATTGGCCTCGCGTTGCGTCATCATCATTGCGCCCTGCCTCCTTGTCGCGCGTTCGGTCCGCGTGCGGCAAAATCCGTACAACTCATGGATTCGACACTGTTTTCATGTTCCCAGATCCGCACCGGCCGGTCAACAGTCTTTCCGCACAGCTTGTTTGCTTTGCCAGTGCAGATAGAACGTATAAAAATAATTCAAACCTGAAAATACCGTGAGGATAAGGGCAATGTAAAGTAAAAAATTTCCGAGAGGTTGCGGATCGAACCCCCAGAAAGGATGATGCACGATAACCGGCACAAGCGCCACAATCTGCATGATGGTTTTGAGCTTGCCGTACGTATCCGCCGCCAGCATCACGCCTTCATCCACGGCCATGGCCCGCAAGCCGGTCACGGTCATTTCGCGCATGATGATGACAATGGCGATCCAGGCCGGCACCCAGCCCAAATCCACAAGCATGATCAGCGCCGAACCTATGAGCAATTTGTCCGCCAGAGGATCCAGCAACTTGCCGAGATTGGTAACGGTATTGTCGCGGCGGGCGATATGCCCGTCGAGCAGATCGGTAAGAGCGGCGATGGTGAACAGTGCGGCGGCCAGCCAGCAGGTGGCGGGAGTCGCGCAATGCAGCAGCACGAGAACCGGCAGCACGAAAACGATGCGGGCCAGGGTAATTTTGTTAGCCAGATTGAGCATGCTCGCCTACCGCTTGTCTTGAATGCGCCGCTCCATGCGAACGCATGCGCCCGTTCAGCCACTCCAGCCGTGTGCTCCGAGCAGATTGACAAACACGACGCCGAGGCCGGAATCTTCGATCCGTATCTCGCCATCCTGCTTGATCGCGCGCGTCAAGCGCTGTTCGTTCCGGCTGCCCAGCGGCATGATCAGCATGCCCGGATCAGCCAGTTGATCCAAAAGAGGCTGCGGCACGCTCGGGCCTCCCGCCGTAATCAGAATCCGGTCAAAGGGGGCGGCCTCGGGCCAACCCTGCGTGCCGTCGGCCAACCTGGTCCGGACCCGCCGCAAATTCAGGCTCCGGAATACCCCGCTGGCATGAAAATACAATTCGCGCACCCGCTCCACGGTAAAAACATCCAGACCCATGGCGGCCAGAATCGCGGCCTGATAGCCCGACCCCGTGCCGATTTCCAATACGCTCATACCGGGACGGACTTCCAGCCACTGACTCATGCGGGCCACGACATAAGGCTGGGAAATTGTCTGCCCGTAACCGATGGGCAAGGGATTGTCACCATAGGCCACGGCATGCAAGGCTTCGTCCGGCACGAACAGGTGCCGCGGCACGGTGCGCATGGCTTCGAGCACAGCCTGATCGGCAATGCCCGAAAGCTGATCGCGCACCATGGCTTCGCGAAGACGCCTGGGATCGTGACGCGGCGATGCGTGCATGTCGGCACTCCTTTTCCGCGCAGCCTCATCGGAACAAGCCGCAAGCCGCATTTTCCCGACAAACGGTGTGCGTCTACAGGCTGATTGATACAATTCCTAGCACGAAAACATCGCATCCTTCAATGCCTGCCGGCCGGACTTTCCGCGCAGCAGAAACTCCCGCGCCGCCTGCCGCACCGCATCCAACTCCGGCGCGCCGGGCAGATGCTCCATCAGCTTCCCGACATGCCCGGCCTCCCGCACAAGGCGCAAGGATACCGGAAAATTCAATTCGGCCGGCCAGGAGCACAACAACATGATAAAATCGTTCACATAGCGCAACTGTCTGTACTCCGGCACCAGCCCGCGCACAATCATGTCCGCGACGGCCGGCGTCCATCGTTCCGGTTCGCGGGCCACATGCAGCACAACTTCGCCCGAAGGCTCCGGCTTGCTCAATTCTTCGCTGAAAATGCGCAAAATGTCGATCTTGTCCGCATCGCGCACAATGTTCGTGATAAGCCGCGTCTGTTCGGGCAGATTGGCGGGCAGAACATAGCGGTTATGCAGGGCCACGGCCGCGATCGCCGCACGCCGCACGGCCGGCGCTTCCGCTTTGAGTACAGAGGCGTCGCGCAGCACTCGCGCTCCGAGCCGTCCGTGATTGGCCGAAATGTCGTCACGGAAAGTCCGCCACTGCGCGAACTGGGGAAAACGGCCCACGTCATGCAATAAGGCAGCCAAAAACGCACTCCGGCGTGATCCTTCGGCAAGTCCCACCTCCGCCACGATGTTGCCGGCCAGCCCGACGACCCGTTCCGTATGTCGCACTTTCAGCAGCAACAGCGAACTTTCCTCCCGCTGATACGATGCGGCAAAATCCCGGAACCAGACCCAGGCTTCCGCAATTTCGGCCAATGGCCCGGACGGGAGCACGCCCTTGACGCAAGCGCTCATTGAGAACCTCCGGGGCCGTGTGTACCGCGATGGAGGCCTGGATGCAAGTCCGCCGATTTCGGGCTTGACTTGCGGCACGATGCACGCAAAAGTCAACCGGAAATAAATCCATCCCTCCAAGCCAAGAGGCATGCATGAAGCGCAGTATTTTGTTTGTATGCCTGTGCCTGGTTCTGGCCGCCTGTTCACGCGGCGGCGACGACGCCGGGCGGCAACGGCCCGCGGCCCCGGTGCGGCTGGCTGCCGCCCAGACCAGGGATATTCCCCAACAGATAGAGAGCGTGGGCTATGTGGCGGCCTCGAACAAGGTGGCTGTCCGCTCGCGCGTCATGGGGCATTTGCTGGAGGTGCGCTTTGCCGAAGGTGACGACGTCAGGGAAGGACAGGTTCTGTTTGTGCTGGACGAACGCCCCTTCGCCGCCGCCCTGCGGGAAGCCCGCGCCAGGCTGGAACGCGATCGCGCCCAGATGCTCAAGGCGCGGGACGATATGCGCCGCTTGCAAGGCCTGTCTTCCAAAGGCTACACCAGCCAGGATCAATACGAGCAGGCGCGCACCGACGCCCTGGCCCTGGAAGCCACCGTCATGGCGGACGAAGCGGCTGTCGAGCAGGCCCAACTGCAACTGGCCTACTGCACCATCGCCGCGCCTATCAGCGGCCGGGCCGGAGCCGTACTCCAGAACAGGGGCAACCTGATCAAAGCCAACGACGACACGCCCATGCTGTCTATCGACTGCCTGGAGCCGGCCTACGTCTATTTTTCCGTGCCTGAAGTCCACTTGCCCGCCATCCGGAGTCAAACGCAACAAGGTTCTGTGGACACGCGCATCCTGCCGCAGGGCACCCCGCCGGATCAGGCGGTCACGGGCATGTTGTCCTTTATCGACAACAGCGTGGATATGCGCACCGGCACCATCCGCCTGCGCACCGAAGCCCCCAACACGGATCGCCGCCTGTGGCCGGGCCAGTTCGTGTCTGTCAGCCTGGTGCTGGGCGAACACAAAAACGCGGTCGTTATTCCTTCAGCCGCCGTGCTCAACGGTCCGGGCGGCTCCTACGTTTATGTCGCGGACAACGACAACAAGGCCCAGTACCGCCTGATCAAGACCGGCCTCGAATATGCGGACCTGATCGTCGTGACCGAAGGACTCGCCGCCGGTGAACGGGTTGTGACCGAAGGCCAGGTGCGTCTCGGCCCCGGCGTGCAGGTGGAAGATCTCGCCGGAGGCGCGCAAGGCGCATGAATATCTGCACTTTTTTCATCTACCGCCCGGTAGCGACGATCCTGCTCATGGCCGGACTGCTGTGCTTCGGCATCATGGGCTACAACAAGCTGCCGGTCAGCGATCTGCCCAACGTGGATTTTCCCACCATCCAGATTTTCGCCGCCCTGTCCGGAGCCAGTCCCGAAACCATGGCTTCGTCCGTGGCCACACAAATTGAACGCCAGTTGTCAACCATTGCCGGCATCGACTCCATGTCGTCCATCAGCACCCAGGGGCGCACGCGCATCGTGGTCCAGTTCAATCTGGATCGCAGCATCGACGATGCGGCTCTCGATGTGCAGGCGGCCCTGCAGCAGGCGCAACGGCGTCTGCCCGACGACATGACCACCCAGCCTGTCTATTATAAAAGCAATCCCGCGGACTACCCTGTGCTGTACCTGGCCATCACCTCGCCCACCCTGCCCTTGTACGAGGTGAACGAGTACGCGGAAACGCTCGTGGCCCAGCGCATCTCCATGATCAGCGGCGTGGCCCAGGTTGTGGTATACGGACAAAAAAAATACGCCGTGCGCGTTCAGCTTGATCCGGATCTTTTGGCCGCGCGGGGCATCGGCATCGACGAAGTCGCTTCGGCCGTGGCCGCCGCCAACGTCAACCTGCCCACCGGATCGTTGCACGGCAAGGAACGGGCCAGCAGCATCAAGGCCTCGGGCCAGTTGTTCAAAGGCAAGGACTATGAGCCGATGATCGTGGCCTGGCGCGACGGAGCGCCCGTGCGTCTGAGCGAACTGGGCACAGTGCTGGACAGCGAGGAACAGAACCGATCCATCAACTGGTTTTCCGGCATACCCGGCATGGTGCTGGCCGTGCAGCGCCAACCCGGCACAAACACCATCGCCGTGGTGGATGCCATCCGGGAACTGTTGCCCCAGTTTGAAAAACAACTGCCCGCCTCGGTCCAGCTCAACATCATGTACGATCGCTCCCAGAGCATCCGCGAATCCGTGCACGATGTGAAATTCACCCTGGTTCTGACCCTGGTTCTGGTAATCGGCGTCATTTTCCTGTTCCTGCGCAATATGGCGGCCACGGTCATCCCCAGTCTGGCTCTGCCCATGTCGATCGTGTCCACGTTTGCGATCATGCATCTTCTGGACTACAGCGTGGACAACCTGTCGCTCATGGCCCTGACCCTGGCTCTGGGCTTTGTGGTGGACGACGCCATTGTCATGCTGGAAAACATCATGCGCCACCGGGAAATGGGCAAGACGCCGTTCAAGGCCGCCATCGACGCCTCGGGCGAAATCGGCTTCACCATCGTGTCCATGACCATTTCACTGGCCGCGGTGTTCATTCCCGTAGTATTCATGGGCGGCATCGTGGGCAAGCTGTTTCGTGAATTTTCCATGGTCATCGTCATCGCCATTTTGTTTTCCGGCCTGGTTTCACTGACCCTGACCCCCATGCTGGCGGCCTGGTTTCTCCGGAACAGCCCCGGCGCCCATACGCACCAGGAAGGCGCCTACGGCGCTCTTGAGCGCGCCTTCACCCTGCTGTTCACAGCGTATGAAACATTGCTGCACCTGGTCATGCGCCACAGGCTGGCTGTCTTTGTGGCTTCGTGGGTCCTGCTCGCGGGCACGTTCTGGTTTTTCCTGGCCATGCCCAAGGGCTTCCTGCCCAGCGACGACACGGGCTTTCTGTCCGCCTTCACGGAAGCCGAACAATCCATTTCTTTTCCCGGCATGGTCGCGGCCCAGACGCAACTGCACCCCATCCTGCTCAATGATCCGGCTGTGGCGGCTTTTGCTTCCGTGGTCGGCGCGGGCGGTCCCAATCTGAGCGTCAATGCCGGCCGGCTCTCAATCCGTCTCAAGCCCAGGGAAGAACGCGGCCACATCAACGCCGTACTGGCCAGACTGCGCGATGAACTCGACGTGTTGCCCGGACTCAAGGTGTTTTTGATCAACCCGCCGCTGATCAACATCGGCGGGCGGGCAACCAAGAGCCTGTATCAATACACCTTGCAGGGGCCGGACACCGAAGCCCTGTACCAAGCCGGCAGCGAAGTGGAAAGAGTTCTGCGCGGCCTGCCGGAATTGCTCGACGTGACCAGCGATTTGCAGATCAAAAATCCCGAACTGCGGCTGCACATCGATCGGGACAAGGCCGCGGCTCTCGGCGTTTCCGCGGAGCAGATCGAACTGGCTCTGCAGTCCTCCTACGGGGCACGGGAAGTTTCGACCATTTACGCGCCCACAAACAATTACGCCGTGATCATAGAACTCGAACCCAAGTTCCAGCAGAATCCCAACGCGCTCAGCCTGCTCTATGTGCGTTCGTCCACCGGAGCCTTGGTGCCGCTGGACACCATCACCACCATGGAGCGGGCCGTCGGGCCGCTGGCGGTCAACCACTCCGGCCAGTTCCCCTCTGTGACCGTATCCTTTAACCTGCAAGAAGGCGTGGCTCTCAGCCAGGGCGTCGAACTGGTCGAAAACGCCACTCGGGGCACCATTCCGGACTCCGTGTCCGCCTCGTTTCAGGGCACAGCCCAAGCCTTTCAGGACTCCATGCGCGGCATGGTCCTTCTGCTGACCATGGCCGTCCTGGTCATCTACATTGTGCTCGGCATGCTGTACGAAAGTTTCATCCACCCCCTGACCATCCTGTCCGGCCTGCCCTCGGCCGCGTTCGGCGCTCTGCTCACCTTGTACCTGGCCGGCCTGGATCTGAACCTGTACGCCTTTGTCGGCATCATCATGCTGATCGGCATTGTCAAAAAGAACGCCATCATGATGCTCGACTTCGCTCTTGAAGCCGAGCGCCGCCACAATCTGCCGCCGGAAGAAGCCATCGTTCAGGGCTGTCTGATCCGCTTCCGGCCGATCATGATGACCACGTTCGCGGCCATCATGGGCGCCTTGCCCATTGCCATCGGCATCGGCGCGGGCGCCGAGGCCAGACGGCCACTCGGCCTGGCCGTGGTCGGCGGGCTATGCGTCTCGCAGGTCGTCACCCTGCTCATCACGCCGGTCTATTATGTTTACATGGATAAAATCGGTCAGTGGGGCAAGCGGGCATTCTCCGGCCGCGTGGTCCGCCCGGAAAAGGAAACCGAACACGCGACGTGAAGGCTCTTTGTCCATTGCGGCTCACACCAGGCGCTTCACATTGTCCAGGCGTTCGCCGGGCAGGAGCATGACCGGCGGCAGATCGATCATGGTATAGGCTCCAAAACGTCCCTGCTCCTTCAGACGCACGGCCGCGCGGGCGCAGGACACCATAATCTGCGCCGTCAGCGCCGGATTGTCGATGCGCATGTCGAAGCTCAGGCGCTGGTTGGCCGTGAGTCCGGACGCGCCCGTGCGCTCCAGAAGCACGCCGTGTGAAGCGTCTACCGCAAAGGGCAGTTCGGCCAGCGTCACGGCCCGCACTTCCAGAGGATCGTGCGCAAAATACGGGTCCGCCTTGATCGTGGCCGTAACCGCGGTCAAATCCGCATCAGGCTCAAGCGCCACATACACCAGGCGCGCATGCCGCCCTCCACCGAGCGGAATGGTGACGGACACGGCATCCTCCACCCCCGGCATGGCCCGGACCGCCGCCGAATGCCCCATGGAACGCCCGCGCCCGAAGTTGGTGAAACTGGTGCCCACGGGCACCATGGCTTCAAACAGGGCGCGCAGCACGGAATCCGAGCCGGGATCCCAGCCGGCCGCGATGACGGCCACGGCCTGCCCCCGCTTGGCGGCCGTGTCAAGGCGGCCCAAGACCTCCGGAATCTGATCGTGCATGTCGAAGCTGTCCACAGAACACAATCCCCGTTCCAGCAGATGCACGGCCTGATCCGGCGCCTGGCGCGAAGGCGCGGCCACCAGGACCACATCCGGCATGCCGGCCTGGGCGGCCAATGCGTCCAGACTGGAAAATTCGGGCACGCCGCGCAGATCGCGCGCATCCTTGCCCAAGGACCCGGCCCGGCGCACAACGCCGGAGCAACGGCAATCAGGCATGATTTCCAGGGCTTCCACGCAGCAGCGGCCGATATTGCCCAAACCCAAAACAGCAGCGGTGTAGTGCATAGCTTGCATCCTTAAAAAAACAGCAGAAGATGGAATGTGGCAGAAACCGGCCCCGGACGTCACCCATGCCTTGCCGATCCGCACGGTTGCGGACAAGTATCCCCCGGAAACAGCAAAACCGCAACAGGCGTGCCGCAACAATTCGCCCTTGCGCTTTTCCTTATTCCCGAGTAGTCTTGGCGCTCTTGTCCGAAGGCCATGCGAGTGAGCCGGACAAAATTATTCCGGGGGGGTGATGTTTTTGCCCGGTGTGTACCTGAACGAAGACAATTATAATTTCGACATCGCTCTGCGCCGCTTCAAAAAACAGGTGGAAAAAGCCGGCATCCTTTCAGAAATGAAAAAACGCCAGCACTTTGAAAAACCCAGCGTCATGCGGAAAAAGAAAAAGGCCGCTGCCCGCAAGCGCCTGATGAAAAAAATGCGCAAAAGCGCTCCCGCCTGAGGGCCGGAGCCTTCGGGACAAACATGAGAGCCATGCCGCGCGGGAAGCCTTCCGGCTTCCCGCGTTTGTTTGCCGTTGCCGGCCGGAGACAGCCATGACCATCGCCGAACGCATCGAACGCGACTACATCGATACCTACAAAGCCAAAGATCAGCAACGCCTCGACACTCTGCGCCTGCTCAAGACCGCGGTCAAGAATCGCCAGGTCGCACTGCGCCGTTCCCTGGAACCTTTGGACGATGCGACCATGTTGGACATCATCGATCAGCAGGCCAAGCAACGCCAGGATTCCATCGAGCAATTCACGGCCGCCGGCCGCCCTGATCTGGCTGCCAAGGAAGCGGCGGAATTGGCCATCCTCAAGGGCTATCTGCCGGAACCACTGAGTCCGGAAGCTCTGAACCAAGCTGTCAGCGCCGCCATCGAGATCACGGGCGCCAGGGACATGAAAGGCATGGGCGCGGTGATGCAGGCCGTAATGAACGCCCACAAAGGTCAGGTAGACGGCAAACAGCTCAGCGCTTTGGTGCGTGCCCGCCTGACATCCTGATGCCGGGTGCATCACCCCTTTTCCGTGTGGCCTGTTATGGATGAGCGTGCGCTGAAAGCTTTGGAATTCGGCAAAGTGTTGGAACACTTGGCCGGTTTCTGCCTGTCCGAAGCCGGAGCGGCAGCCTGCCGCTCTCTTGCGCCTTTATCCGAAGTTGAGGCCGTGCATGCGGCCCACCGCACCCTGGATGAATTTCGCACCTGGGCGCAGGAAAACAACGCCAAGCTGGCTGCCTTTCCCGACATCCGCCCCCTGTTCGGCTATATACGCGCCGAATCCGGCCCGCTGGACACGGATGCGCTCTGGACCCTGAAGCAGGCTCTTGCGCCCGTGCGCCAACTGACCCAAAGCATCCTGGCGGAAAATGCCGGCAGCCGGCGCTACCCCACCTTGTCCGCTCTGGCCGCTTTCCCTCTGCCGGACCTGACCCTTGCCGCACTCGGCCGCTGCATCAATGACGACGGCCTGCTGCGCGACGAAAGTTCGCCCGAGCTGCTGCTGGCCCGGACTGAACTGCGCCGCCTGCATCAAGGCTGTCTGCGCCAGGTCAAAGATTTTTCCGAGCGTTACAACATCGGGCACTACCTGCAGGACACCTATATGACCCTGGCCTCGGATCGCTATGTGCTGCCGCTCAAGGCCAACTTCAAAGGCCGTCTGCAAGGCATCGTGCACGACTACTCCCAGACTGGCGAAACCTGTTATTTTGAGCCTATGTTTCTGATCGGACAAAACAACCGCCTGCAGGAACTCAAGCGCGAAGAACGGGAAGAAGAGCACAAGGTGCTCGTGTTCCTGACCCAGATCGTCCGGAACGAACTCACCGCCATCCGCGCGGCCTGGGATCTGCTGGTGGCCCTGGACGCGCTGCGGGCCAAAATGCTGTTCGGCGACGCCTGCCGGGGCGTCAGCGTCACCACGGGCGAAGGCTTGATCCTCAGTCTGGCTCAAGCCAGGCATCCCTTGCTGGCTCTGGAGTCAAAAAACAGGGTACAGCCCGTCGATCTCCTGCTGCGCCAGGACGATCAGGCTCTGATCATCAGCGGCGGCAACGCCGGCGGCAAAACCGTGTGTCTGAAAACACTCGGCCTGATCGCCGCCCTGACCTATGCCGGCGTTCCCGCGCCTGCGGAACGCGGCGGCACCTTGCCCTGGTGGCCTGACATCCAGGCCTTTATCGGCGACGAACAAAGCCTGGACGATCATGTGTCCACCTTCACGGCCCAGATCCGCCATCTCAATCAGGCTTGGCCGCGCACCGGCCGGCACAGCCTGGTTTTGCTCGACGAATTCGGCGCGGGCACGGACCCGGCCCAAGGCGCGGCCCTGGCTCAGGCCGTGATCGATGAACTCCTTGAACGCGGAGCCTATGTGGTCGCCGCCACGCATTTCCCGGCTCTCAAGATCTATGCCCTGACCCGCGCCCACGCGCGCGCGGCTTCAGTGCTGTTTGATCCCAAAACTCGGCGCCCCCTGTTCCACCTGGCCTACGATCAGGTCGGCGCAAGTCAGGCTCTGGACGTAGCCCGTGAGCACGGCCTGCCGGAGGCTGTTCTGCACCGGGCCGAACGGTATCTGCTGCTGGACGGCCAGGATTCCGGCGCCCTGCTTGAACGCCTCAACGCCCTCACGATCGAGCGCGAACAAGAAGCCGCCCGCCTGCGCGAAGAACAGTCCCGCCTGCGCGATAAGCGCGCCCGCCTCCAGGAACGCTTTGACCAGGACCAGGCCAGGCTGGAACAGGACGTGCGCGCCTTTGCGCACACCATCATGCGCGAATGGCAGGAAGGACGCCTGGCGCATAAACAGGCCATGAAAAACTTGGCCAAGGTCCGGACGGAACTGACGGCCCTGCACAGCGCGAAGGTCACGGAAACCGAACCGCTTGCTCCATACAGCCTGCACGCAGGCCAGACTGTTCTGTACCGGCCCTGGAACAAACAGGCCGTGATCCGTGAAGTGGATGCCCGCCAAGGCAGAATCAAACTCGATTTGAACGGCGTGAGCCTGTGGGCTGACCCGGCCCAAATCGCGGACTCCGCCGCAGTCGCCGATGGGAAAACCGGTGTCCCGCCAAACCCTGTGCCCGGATTGGCTCGACTCGAAAAACTCGCCGGGAAAAATGCGGAAAATCCTCTGTTGCGTCTTGACTTGAGGGGAAAACGTGCTGACTTGGCAGAAGAGGAATTGACGCGTTTTCTGGACGCCGCCCTGCTGGCCGGGCGTGAAAGCGCGGAAATTGTGCATGGCCGGGGTACGGGCGCCCTGCGCAAGCATGTGCATGCCGTACTCCGGACATTTCCCGGCATCGCGTCGTACGCATTGGCTTCCGAAGACCGAGGCGGCGACGGCATGACTATTGTGACCTTTCGGTAAGTCTTGCGACAACGGGCGAGCAACGGGATGAGTCAGCGCAACAGCCGGGCCATTCAGGAAATCAAGCAACGCCTGAATATGGCGGATCTTGTGCGGCGCTATGTGGAGTTGCGGCGCGTCGGGCCGCGTTGGATGGCGCCTTGTCCCTTTCATCAGGAAACCAAACCTTCATTTTCCGTCAATGAGGAAGAGGGCTTTTTCTACTGCTTCGGTTGCCAGGCTTCCGGCGATCTGTTTGATTTTTACGGGCGGATCAACGGACTCAACTTTCGGGAAACGCTGGAACAACTGGCCGAAGAAACCGGGGTGCAACTCGATGCCGCCGCGCTCTCCCGCGACGATCGCCAGCGTGAGGAAGCCTTGTCCCGGCGGCGTCAGATCCTGCGCATGCACGAACTGGCCGCCCGGCATTTCGCCCACAACCTGACCCGATCGCAAGGCCGGGAATGCCGCGAATATATGGAACACCGGGGCATTTCCCCGGCCATGATCGAACGCTTCGGTCTCGGCTGGAGCCTGCGCGAATGGCAGGCGCTAAACACCGCCCTGCGCCGGGCCGGTTTCACGGACGCACTGGGTGTGGAAGCCGCTCTGCTCGGCGCCAGCGACAAAGACGGCCAAATCCGGACATACGATCGTTTCCGGGGACGGCTCATGTTTCCGATCCGCGCTCTGGGCGGTCAAGTGGTCGCTTTCGGCGGCAGGATCATCGGCAATGAGGACGAAGCCAAGTACATCAACAGCAGCGATTCCCCTATTTACAGAAAAGGAGAACATCTGTACGGCCTTGCCCAGGCGCGTCGGGCCATCAGTCAGCGCAACGCGATCATGCTGACCGAAGGCTACATGGATGTGGTGACCCTGCACCAATTCGGCTATGAACAGGCCGTGGGCGTGCTGGGTACCGCTCTGACCCCGGATCAAATCAAACGATTGTCCGGGTTTGCCGCCAACCTGGAACTTCTGTTCGACGGCGACCGGGCCGGGCGCAAGGCGGCCTTGCGCGCCTGCGAAATGCTCTTGCCGCGCGGTCTGGCCTGCAAGGTCATCCTGTTTCCCGAAGGAGAGGACATCGACAGCCTGTTGCGCGGCCACGGCGAGGAGGCCTTTGAAGCTTTGCGCACGGATGCGCCTGACGGTCTGACCTTCTGTGTTCAAACCCTGCGCGGCATGGCTCCGCGCGATGCCGTGGACTGGGCCAAAAATTTTCTGCGGCAGCTCACCCTGCCCGAACTGATGAGCCGCTATGCCTCTCTGCTGGCGACAGGACTCGGCCTGACTGAAGAAGAACTGCGCGGGCGCTTCGCCGCCGATCGCACGCGAGTCCGGAATGCGCCGCAGACCCAGGGCGCGGCGCCGGCGGATGCGCGGAACGACACACGGGATCGACAGATCATGACCTTTGCCGTCCGCTATCCGCACTCTCTGGAACGGCTGCGCGAGGCCGGGGGACACTTGGCTCTGGAAGCGTTCTGGGCCAAAACCCTATGGAACAAACTGGAAAGCCGCGATCCCGAGACAATCGCGCTTGAACTGGATGAAAAGGAAAAACGATTCTGGATTCTATGCCGCGCCGAATCGGCGCCTCTGGACAACGAAGAAGGCGAACTGGCCGCCCTGTGCCGGATGCTGGAAACAAGCCGGCGCGCCAAAGCACCATTTGCCGCCGCCCTGCAGCAGAATGCGGCAGATCCGGAGGCTGACGGCATGTATCTGCATGCCCTGCAACAAACGCTGAATGAACGCAAACGCACGCACACCCTGCACCAAAGGGAGAAAACGGATGGCGAACATTAAGGAAATCCAGCAGATCAAAACCCTGATCGCCAAAGGCAAAGCCACTGGTTTTCTCACTTTTGAGGAAGTGAACCAGGCTGTTCCCGTGGAAATGAACACCCCGGAGCAGTTTGAGGAAATTATCGGCATTTTTGATCAGTTGGAAATCATCATCGTGGACTCGGAAAAGGATCGCAAAAAAATTTCCGTAACCACGACCGAATCCGACGAACTGCCGGAAGGACGTCTGGAACTGGTCGAAAGCGAAGATACGACCGACTTTTCTTCGCGCAGCACCGACCCGGTGCGCATGTATCTGCGTGAAATGGGCGCCGTGCCTCTGCTTGACCGGGACGGCGAAGTGTACATCGCCAAAAAAATCGAAGTGGGTGAACAGGACGTGCTCTATGCTCTGGTCGAAGTGCCCGTGGCCGTTGAAGAACTGATCAACGTGGGCGAAGATCTCAAGCAAAATCGCATCAAGCTCAAAGATGTGGTCAAAACCATCGAAGAAGACGACCCGAGTGAAGATGAAATGAACCAGCGAACCCGTGTCATCGTGCTGCTGGACGAAATCAAGGCAATATTCAAGAAAAAGCGCAAAATCTACCTGAAGCTGGACGACTGCTGTACGCTGGAGCGCCGAGTCGCGGCCATCCAAAAAGAAATTCTGGCATTCAAAGAGGAAATCGTCACCCGCCTGCGGGACATCAAATTGGAAAAAACCCTGATCGACCGTATTATCGAAACCGTGGAAGACTATGTGCGACAGATGCGCAACTGCCAACGGGATCTGTCGGCATACATCCTGTCCATCGGCAAGAGCCAGGAAGAGATTTCCGAATTGTTCCGCAGGTTGGACAGCCGCGAAACCAGCCCCATGGCTACGGCCCAAGAGCTCAACATGAGCGTGGACGAACTGTTCTCGTTCAAGGAAATGATCCTGGGCAAAATCGAAATTCAACAACGCTTGCAGGACAAGTGCTGTCACAACGTCGCGGATCTTGAAGAAGTGCTGTGGCGTATCAAGCGCGGCAATTCGGCAGCTATGCGGGCCAAACAGGAACTCATCCGATCCAATTTGCGCCTGGTGGTGTCCATTGCCAAAAAGTACACGAATCGGGGGTTGCAATTCCTCGACCTGATCCAGGAGGGCAATATCGGCCTGATGAAGGCCGTGGATAAATTTGAGTATCAACGCGGCTATAAATTCTCCACCTATGCCACCTGGTGGATCCGCCAGGCCATAACCCGAGCCATTGCGGATCAGGCCCGCACAATCCGCATTCCTGTACACATGATCGAAACCATCAACAAGCTCATCCGCACCTCGCGGTATCTCGTGCAGGAACTGGGACGCGACCCGACCCCCGAGGAAATCGCGGATCGTATGGAATATCCGGTGGACAAGGTCAAGAAGGTGCTCAAAATCGCCAAGGAACCCATTTCTCTGGAAACGCCCATCGGCGATGAAGAGGATTCAAGTTTGGGCGACTTCATTGAGGACAAAAAAGCCGTCGCTCCGGCCGAAGAAGTGGTGAACACAAAGTTGTCCGAACAAATTGCCTCGGTATTGGCCGATCTGACCCCACGTGAAGAACAGGTGCTGCGCAAGCGCTTCGGCATTGGCGAAAAGTCCGATCACACGCTTGAAGAAGTAGGCAAGTTGTTCAACGTGACCCGCGAACGCATCCGCCAAATCGAAGCCAAAGCACTCAGAAAACTCCGCCACCCATCCAGAAGCAAAAAATTACGAGACTTTTTGGAGGAATAACCGCCATGGAATATCATGTAGATTTCAAATGGGACGATGAATCCGGCATGTGGGTCGCAACCAGCCCTAAATTCAAAGACCTAGCGCTCGCCTCCGAATCCTATGATGCACTGGTGGAAAGCGTCAAAGAAATGATTCCCAAAATGGCAGAAGCCAACAGCCTTCCCAAAGCCACCTCCATCAACATCGTCTGCCACGATTCAAAATAACACGGAAGGAAGCACTAAATATGCTCTCTCCTCGCCTACATAAAATTGCAGAATTAGCAATAGAACAACTAAGCAAAGCCAAAATCAAATCGCTTTGCGACATCGGCACAGACCATGCGTTTGTGCCTATTTACATTGCCAAAACCCTCCCAAACATCAATATCCTCGCTACTGACATCAGAGAAAACCCCCTAAAATCCGCCCAAACTAACATAGAAAAACA
>Ga0082212_10002691_pt1 | contig 25664 bp, 18 predicted proteins | sample TergutNt197P3_FD_71548 | JGI IMG/M metagenome (GOLD analysis project Ga0082212, IMG submission 71548) | Neocapritermes taracua P3 segment gut microbial communities from Petit-Saut dam, French Guiana - Nt197 P3 | ecosystem: Host-associated > Arthropoda: Insects > Digestive system > Gut ...
AATATGCAGGGTATCTTTACGATAACGGATTCATCGTAACATTCGGAACCGAACACAACACGCCCGCGATGGAACCAATCAAACTGTCGGCGCTCAATAACACTCCTTTGACCGAACGGTTGAAACAAATAAATTACGACGGCGCATGTGTCATCGCAGCCCATCAGGAACGAATACGTGCAGGCAAGCCGGGATACGTTGACGCTAACGGAACAGCAGACGTTGCGAACCGTAACCATTTCATCGAAGAAGGCGACAAACTGATACGTAAAATAATTGAAAATTGAGACATGAAAGATAAAATAGAACAACTCATTGAAATTTCGCGTAAATATGGAAGCGATAGCCGCTATGTGATTGCCGGAGGGGGAAACACATCCTATAAAGATGAAAATCAATTATGGGTGAAAGCCAGCGGTCATGCTTTGGCTACAATAACCGAAGACGGGTTTGCCATTCTCGACCGTAAAAAGTTAAATGTGATATCCGAAAAGATTTACAGCGACGATCCCGACAAGCGCGAGGAAGAAGTGAAAAACGACCTGAGCGCAGCCTGTCTCACGAAAGACCGACGCCCGTCCGTCGAGACCTCCATGCACAATGTGATAGACTATGCTTTTGTTGTACATCTTCACCCTACCATTGTAAATGGACTGATGTGCAGCCAGAATGCCGAAACTGATACTCAAAATCTATTTGGTAGTGAGGCTGTCTACATTCCTTATACAGACCCCGGATATATGCTTTTTAAAGAAGTAGTAACGCGCATCAATGAACATAAAAATAAAACAGGCAAACATCCGTCCATTGTCTTGCTGCAAAATCATGGCATATTCGTAAGCGCCGATTCAGTAAAGGAAATAGAGGCTATATACGAACATGTCATCAGCACAATTGAACAGAAAATAATAGAAAATAAACTCTTCATTCCTGTAGAGACGGATCATGATCCGTCTCTACTCAACACCATACCTGCCATCCGGATGATGCTAAGCAAATATGGGGAACTGAAAACATTAAAAATCCGCAACAACAGCCTGATACAACAATTTGCCTCGTCGAAAGCGGAGTTTAATAAAATTACAACGCCTTTCTCGCCAGATATTATCGTCTACTGCAAATCGAAATATATCTATCTGTCGGCAGCAAACAACGATGAAATGTTAAAACAGGCACAGTCAGCAATTGACGCCTACACAAAGAATAACGGATATTCGCCGAAAGCGCTGGTTATTGACAGCATTGGTCTCGTTGCCGTCGGCGAGCACGCAGCCGAATGTGATATTATTCTCGACGTCTATGAGGATATGATGAAAATTGCCGATATCGCACAATCGTTCGGCGGCGAACATCCGATGACGCAAGAGCAAATCGAATTTATAGACAATTGGGAAGTCGAAAACTATCGCCGCAAGGTAAGCGCCGGAAATTCTTCCGGTCGCGTACAAAATAAGACGATTGTCATCACGGGGGCTGCACAGGGTTTCGGCGAAGGAATCGCTGAATGTCTGTTGAAAGAAGGAGCAAATATTGTGGTGGCAGACCTGAATGAAACCGTTGGGAAAACAACCGTCAAGCGATTACAGCAATTATGCAAGTACAATCGCTGCATCTTTGTCCAAACTGATGTGACGGATACAAAAAGCCTGCAAGACCTGATGTGCGAAACGGTTTGTAATTTCGGCGGTTTGGATGTGTTAATAAGCAATGCTGGCGTTCTTCGCGCTGGCGGCCTGGAAGAACTCACAAAGGAAGATTTCGAGTTTGTCACAAAAATCAACTACAATGCCTATTTCTTCTGCGTACAAGCGGCTTCACGCATAATGAAACTGCAAAACGAATATGCACCGGAAAATTACAGCGACATTATCCAGATCAATTCGAAATCGGGACTACGAGGTTCAAAAGCAAATTTTGCTTATGCAGGCGGAAAGTTCGGCGGCATTGGACTGACTCAGTCGTTTGCACTTGAATTGGCGCCGTTCCGAATCAAGGTAAATTCTGTTTGCCCCGGCAACTACTACGAGGGCCCGCTTTGGTCAAATCCTGAAAACGGTCTTTTCATTCAGTACCTGCAAGCCGGTAAAGTACCCGGCGCAAAAACAATTGAAGACGTCCGCAAGTTCTACATGAATCAGGTTCCCATGCACAAAGGCACTAGCCCCGATGACGTTACAAAAGCCATACTTTATCTCATCGACCAGACCTGTGAAACCGGACAGGCGTTGCCGGTGACGGGAGGACAGGTGATGGTTAATTGAGAATTATTCTTACAAAAAAGAAACCGAAAACTATGAAAACAAAAGCAGTACGTTTATACGGAAAAAATGATCTTCGTTTGGAAGAATTTGAATTGCCGGACATCAAAGATGATGAGATTTTGGCAAAAGTGGTATGCGACAGTCTTTGTATGTCGTCCTACAAGGCTACACATGAAGCCGACATTCACAAGCGCGTACCGCGCGACATCGCCAGTAATCCGGTGATCATTGGTCATGAATTTGCAGGCGAGCTAATCGAAGTGGGCGACAAATGGAAAGACAGGTTCAGAGCCGGAGATAAATTTTCCATACAACCGGCTTTAAATGATAGAAACGGTCCCGTCGGACTGTATAGCGCGCCCGGCTATTCGTATCCCTATATCGGAGGCGATGCGACTTATGTCATCATGCACGATAAAGTGATGGAAAATAATTGCCTGCTGCAATACACAGGCGCCGGTTTTTATCCGGCTTCCCTGGCCGAGCCGCTATCCTGCGTCATTGGAGCCATGCACGCAAATTATCATACCGCCCCCGGTTCGTATGTTCATCAAATGGAAATAAAAGACGGCGGGAATATGGCGATTCTTGCCGGCGTCGGTCCCATGGGGCTGGCAGCCATCAATTATGTGATCCATCGAACCGAAAGAAAACCGAAGCTGATGATTGTAACCGACATAGACCAGGTCCGGTTAGACCGTGCAGCATTGTTATACAACCCGGAAATAGCGGCGAAAAATGGCATCGAACTGAAATATGTCAATACCAAAAACATGGACTGTCCGGCGGCGGAATTAAGAGCGAAAACCGGCGGATACGGATTTGACGATGTATTCGTTTTTGCGCCTGTTGGTACGATCATTGAACAGGCGGACGATCTGCTTGCCATCGACGGATGCCTGAACTTTTTTGCCGGCCCGGCCAAAACGGATTTCAAAGTCCCGTTTAACTTCTACAATGTACATTATGCGAGAACACACATCGTAGGAACGAGCGGCGGAAATACCGACGACATGATGGAAGCCCTTGAAATGATGAGCCGCGGACTTGATCCGGCGGGATTGGTAACGCACATCGGCGGAATAAATGCCGCGATCGATGCAACCATGCGGCTACCACATATTCAGGGTGGTAAGAAACTCATCTATACACACATCAACATGCCATTAACGCCAATTTCCGAATTTGAATCGAAAGGAACAAACAATCCCGTCTTTGCGGAATTGCACAAGTTATGCGAAGCCCACAACGGCCTGTGGAATGTGGAGGCGGAAGACTTCCTGCTCCAACATGCAAATCAAGTGTAGGGAACCGTTAGGAATTGCAGAAACCGCACGTTGTAGGCAGTGTTTTTATTGTCTTTTGAGTTCATATTTATAATGAGCATAACCGTTATAAATCTTTGAGAATTTTAATTTTATCCCGTCAAATGAAAAATTATATTCTCCGGTAAGTATTAACCCTCCGTCAAAATTGGCTAACCACATATTTTCATCATTAAATGTGATTTTTTTGGCATTTATTAAGTAATTCCCTGAACCACCGCCAGGAATTTCGTTGGAATATTTACAAGTAAATTTTCCATTTTCTAATTCGAGTGTTATTTTTCCGCTTCCACCTCTCCACCAAGATTTAGGGGGCATGTCTCCAAAATACTCTACGTTAATAGTACCGGAATAAACTCCTTCTTTAATAGGTCTGACTTCTTCTTCACTTGCCACTTTTGAATTACAACTTATGAAAATCAATGCGGGAATAATCATTAAAACAAACTTTTTCATGACTTCTGATTTTGAATTTTTATCTATTTTTATAAATTCAACTAATATTCTTTTTATATAGATGCACAACATTGCAAAACGTTGCGTTAAATATGAAAATATTTTTCCCCTGCTCTAACGGCTTCGCAGATCTTGCTTTTTATTCACTCGTCATGATTTTTCGCGGCAAACTCAACTAACATTTTCGAGATGTACTTTGTTTCGAGATAGTACTCTCTCGACGACGCTTTCACGCCTTGCAGCCAACCAAGTAAATGGCGTAGCATGGAAAAAAACAAAAAATGAACCAATTAATTGCAATTGACCTGTTTCGCGGAAAACAATTACTTTTATTAATCTCCAACGCGAAAAAATAAGACCTGCCGGATTAAGAAAACCCGGCAAGTCTTTTTTCAGTTATTCAATCCATTTCACCCATTTACGGCTGTCGTCGTATCCGGCGGTTACTACGGTTTCGATGAACTGCATACCGCGCACGCCGTCGTTCACATCAGGGAAGTCTGCCCACCGTGGGTCGGGTTGTTCGCCGGCAATCTTTGCCTGTACGGTATTGGCAAAGTTGCGGTAGATGTTGGCAAAAGCCTCCAGATAACCTTCAGGATGTCCTGCCGGAGTACGGGTGTTGTACAGCGCATCGGGCGTCATTTGTGCATTACCGCCCACGTCAATGATTTCGGTAGGTCGGTCGCCCCATTTCAGCCAAAGAATATTCGGGTCCATTTGCCGCCATTCAATACCGCCCTTTTCGCCATACACACGTATTTTTAGCGCATTGGCTTCACCGGCCGCAATCTGCGAGGCCATGAGAACGCCTGTAGCGCCGTTTTCGTAACGAAGCAGCGCAGCGCCATCATCGTCGATGGGTCGTCCCGGAGCAAAGGCTTTCAGTTCGGCGCAAAGTTCTGTTACTTTCAGGCCTGTGATATATTCGGCCAGATGCCATGCGTGGGTACCTATATCGCCCATAGCGCCGGCCTTGCCTGAACGGTTGGGGTCTGTGCGCCATCCTGCATTATTTCCGCCCTCAAGTTCAATGCGTTTCGACAGCCATCCCTGCGGGTATTCCACATATACTTTGCGTACTTGCCCGATGTCTCCCCGCGCGATACGCGCCTTGGCGTCCTTTACGGCAGGGTAACCGCTGTAAGTATGTGTCAGCGCCAATACCAAACCGGTTTCTTCCACCTTGGCTTTCAATTGTTTGGCCTCATCGAGACTGAAGGTCATCGGCTTGTCCACTACTACGTGGAATCCGCGTTCAAGCGCCATCATTGCCGGTTCAAAATGCCAGCGATTGGGCGTGACAATGGTTACGAAATCCATCCGTTCATCGGCGGGCAACAACACTTCTTTTTCGAACATTTCCCCGTAGGTGCCGTAAATACGGTTGTCGGGCAGAAAATACGACCGTCCCGATGATAGTGAAATTTCGGGATCAATGCTGAAGCATCCGCATACCAATTCGCACTGGTTGTCCATAAAGGCAGCCAGTCTGTGGACAGCTCCGATGAAAGCGTCGCTTCCGCCTCCGACCATTCCCATTCTAAGTTTCCTTCTCATTCCTTATCAATTTGAATCTTTGAATATATTTATGCTTTAGCCCATTGTTCTCTCAGCAATTTGACAGCTGCAGGAACAGTTTCTTCACGGTTGCCGTCGGTTCCGCATTCGAAACTAACGTAACCCTGATAGTTCATTTGTTTCAACGCACGGAATCCGTCCACATAATTATCAAGATCGCCATTTTCACCCGGCATTCTTCGATTTCCGCGACTTGCCACGTGTACATGTTTCAAATATTTGCCACCCGACATGAATGCGCCGTAATCGCTTGTTTCTTCCCAGGTCATGTGCCAGAAGTCGCCCATTACTGCTATTCCGTCGCTTCCGGAATCTTTTGCCATGGCAGCGCCGTCTGCTACCAGACGCAGGTACCATGCTTCGCGGCGGTTGAGCGGTTCGAGAATCAGGGTGGTATTATGCTTCACGCCAAATTCACCTAATTCTTTAAGTAGTTCAATCAACACTTCACGAGATTGTGGCATCGGCAACGACGGCTGCTGACGTGAAAATCCGGGTACGAGGATCATCCCGACAGAACCCAGTTCAGCTCCGGCAGCCATAATTTCCTTAGATGTTTCAATACACCTTTTGCGTTCGTTTTCGTCTTCGGCGATCAGCCAGCCCTGAAAACCTGCACATATAGCGCTTACTTTAATATTACGACCACGCAGCGCTTGTTGAATCTCGTTGACTCGTCCGGCCAGACCGCGTCCATTCGGCTCAAATCCTACAATGCCCAACTTTTCCATGTAGTCAAACTTTTCATTCAAATCCTTTCCGGGAGGAACGCCTTCCTGAAACGACAAGTTAAGTGTTGTTTGCTTGGGTGTTGCAACCGATGCAGCAACTGCGCTGGCCATCGACCCAAACCCCATCATACCTGCGGCAAAAGCGCTGGTTTTAATAAAATTACGTCTATCTGTATTCATAGATTTTTGTTTTAAATGGTTGAAATTTATCAATCCCAAAAGTACATTTTTTTTCAATTCATCTATCATTTTATTTTTTATTTTTGATAAAAGCACATTATCTGGACGCAATGGTGAAGTTTAGCATTACGACAATTATTGCGATTTGATAACTCACTTATACGAAGTTATTATTTTCACCATTTCCTCCGGCGTCACGCTTGATTGTTCGCCTGTAGACATGTTTTTCAGGCTGATGCGGTTTTCGGCAATTTCGTTTTCCCCTGCCATAGCCACGTAAGCCACCGATTTGCTGTTGGCGTATGCCATCTGTTTTTTCATTTTTGCCGCTTCGGGATAAATCTCGGCATTGATGCCTGCTTCGCGGACTTTGGCCAACAATTGCAGTACATACTTTTCTTCGGTTGGCCCGAAGTTGATAAACAGCAGTTTGGTAGTTTGCGCAGCAGCAGGAAAGGCGTCTAATTGAGTGAGCACGTCGTAGATACGGTCGGCGCCGAAAGAGATACCTACTCCCGAAACATCCGGAAGTCCGAAGATACCGGTCAGGTTGTCGTAGCGACCGCCGCCGCAGATACTTCCGATCTGCACGTCGGCGGTTTTCACCTCGAAGATAGCGCCGGTGTAGTAGTTCAATCCGCGGGCAAGCGTCAGGTCAAGTTCTATCGGCACGGATATGTCCATCGCTTCGGCGTAATCAAGGATGACGCGCATTTCCGTCACGCCATCGCGTCCGGTAGCGCTGCATGAAAACAGGTTTTCGAGTTGGTTGAGTTTTTCTACGTTAGTTCCTGAAAGTTGAATGACGGGTTGCAACGCCACAATTGCTTCTTCTGACAAGCCTTTAGAAAGTAATTCCTCGTTCACTTTTTCGACGCCTATTTTTTCAAGTTTGTCGATGGCTATCGTGATGTCGGTTATCTTATCGCTCTGTCCTATGAGTTCGGCAATACCGCTCAAAATCTTCCGGTTATTCAGTTTCACTGTTACACGAATATTCAATGCCCGGAACACTTCTGCGATAATTTGCAGCAATTCGGCTTCGTTGAGCAACGAATTACTGCCTACCACATCAACATCGCACTGGTAAAATTCGCGGTAACGTCCTTTCTGCGGACGGTCGGCACGCCATACGGGTTGAATCTGGTAACGCTTGAAAGGAAACGATATTTCGCTCTGGTGTTGCACCACAAAACGGGCAAACGGAACGGTGAGGTCGTAACGCAAGCCTTTCCCGCACATTTTCAGTGACAGTCTGTTCAAATTTCTTTCGGAAAACTCCATGTCGGATACCTCCGAAAGAAAATCGCCCGAATTAAGCATACGGAACAATAATTTATCGCCTTCCTCGCCGTACTTGCCAAGCAAAGTAGAGAGGTTTTCCATGGCGGGCGTTTCAATCGGCTGAAATCCGTATTTTTGGAAAATAGTTTTCACCGTATCGAAAATAAAATTGCGCCGTACCATTTCAGTCGGCGTAAAATCGCGTGTTCCTTTGGGTATGGATGGTTTTTGCATTATTTACTTTTTATAGATACCGCAAAATTACCATTTTCATTTAGAAAACGAAAAAAAGAATAACTTGATGGCAGGACAAACGCATCTAATTTTTTCCTTTCGATGCTATGGAACTGTCGAAGAATAAATATTTCAAAAAACTCCGCTAACCTCTGCGCGTTCTCCGCGTAGCTCCGTGTAATAATGACGCAGAGTTACGCGGAGAACACGCGGAGTACCGCAGAGACAGAATTTGTCTTCTTTATTTATTGACACTTCCTTATTTCACTTCCGTTATTACCTCTCCGTCGAACAGGTTGATGATGCGGTGCGCAAATGAGGCGTCGTGCTGCGAGTGCGTGACCATAACGACTGTTGTTCCTTCGTTGTTCAGTTCACACAGCATTTTCATCACTTCCAGCCCGTTTTTCGAGTCTAAGTTACCGGTAGGTTCGTCGGCGAGGATGAGTTTGGGATTGGAAACTACGGATCGGGCTATGGCCACCCGTTGCTGTTGCCCGCCCGATAACTGATTGGGGAAATGCCGCGCACGGTGGTCAATCTTCATCCGTTGCAACACTTCATTTACCCGTTCCTTTCGCTCCTGCGATTTCACGCCCATGTACACCAATGGCAGGGCTACGTTGTCGGATACGTTCATTTCCTCGATGAGATTGAAACTCTGAAATACAAAGCCAATCATTCCTTTCCGCGTTTCGGTGCGCTGTTGTTCTTTCAAACGCCCAACTTCCGTTCCGGCTAAATAATAATTACCGGATGTGGGATTATCCAGCAAACCGAGGATGTTCAGTAAAGTGGATTTGCCGCAACCCGAAGGACCCATGATAGCCACAAACTCTTTTTCGTTAATATTCAGATTTACGCTGTTCAGCGCTACTGTTTCTACTTCTTCAGTACGGAAGATTTTTTGCAATTTTTCTATTGTGATCATTTTAATATTAATTATTTAGTTATTCAATTATTCGCTCTTGATCGCCTTCACCGGATTGTCCGTTGCCGCTCTTACTGCCTGAACGCCAACGGCTATCAAAGCAATTACTAATGTTACCACCGCTCCGGCAACAAAAACCCAGACGGTTATATCCACATGGTACGCAAAATTTTCGAGCCATTTGTTCATTGCCCACCATGCCACAGGCGCGGCAATGACAAATGCAATAGCCACCAGAATGATAAATTCGCGTGTGAGCAGTTGAACAATGCTCGATACCGATGCGCCCAGTACCTTGCGGATGCCTATTTCCTTGGTGCGACGCTCAATGGCAAATGTGGACAGACCGAACAGCCCCAATACGGCAATCACAACGGCAAGTATGCTGAAAACAAGTATCATTCGCGATGTGCGGATGTCCGACCGGTAAAGATTGGTGACGGCGTCGTCCACAAAAACATATTCAAACATGTCGTTCGGGAAAAACTCACGCCAAATGGTTTCTATTGCCCTGACCGCTTCGGCTGATTTACCCTCCTGTATTTTGATGTTCAGCATATAATTAACCTGATTATGTTGAAAGATGACGAGGGGCGTAATTTTTTCATGCAGGCTGCGGAAATGAAAATCCTTCATGACGCCAATGATATGACCCTTCATTCCAGTGCTATTAAAATCAAACCGTTCGCCGATATACGGTTCAGCAATTCCATACTCGCGTATAGCCGTTTCGTTGAGAATCACATTTTGCCCATCCGCTTCGCCGGTACCGAACCAGCGGCCTTCCACCAACTGTAATTCATAGATATCCATGAAATCCGCATCAACTTTCAAAGGAGAAAAAGTTGCATAATTATCCCCGATTTTACCGTCCCAATCTGCGTTTGGAGCGCCATAATTATTCCTGTTATTTTCGATAGGCTGACTGCTCAGTGCAACACCGGCAATATCCGGAACAGACTGCAGTTTGCCCTTAATGGTTTGTAAATTGAGTTGCGCATGATCCTCTCCTGACGACAGCAACGTTCTGACTGGAAGTCCCACTCTGACAATATTATCTTTACGGAAGCCCGGGTCAGTGTTTTGCATATACCGCGTTTGCCCGAATATCACGATGACGCAAATAATCAGCGCTGTCGAAATAAAAAACTGAAATATTACCAATGTTCTGCGTAAGTTGCCGGCTTTTACTTTGGGAAGGCTCATACCCTTCAGACTGTTTGCCGGATGAAACGACGACAGCATCAAGGCAGGGTAAACGCCGCTCAAGGCAGTCACAAACAATAAAGCAATGCCTGTGATGATCCAGATTACCGGCGATGCGAACGACACCGGAATGTCGCCAACCAGCATCTGAAACAGCGGAGTGGATATCAGCATCAGGTAAAGCGCAATGAGGGCGGCTATCAAGCTGATGATGAACGATTCGGCAACAAACTGCGAAAACAGCGACCGGCGTTTTGCCCCTACTATTTTCTTGATACCTACCTCTTTCGACCGTTGCGTCATTCTTGCCGTAGTCAGGTTGATGTAGTTGATGCAGGCGATACATAAAAGCAAAATACCCAATAAAGTAAATATGGATACCATTGTAGCGTTGCCGTTTACCAAACTGTCAACCTCCGAGAAGTACATATCGGTCAGCGACTCTAAGCTCACCTCGCAACTTGCCTCAAAACCGGCATCCTTCACTTGCTTTATAAAGCCTTTTTCCTGAATGTCAGTCATCTTTTGAGAAACCTGCGTCAGATCGGCGTCCGCACGGAGTTTGGCAAAAAGTATCCAGTTCAGGCTTCCCCAGTTTTCCCGATTATGCTGCTGCCCCGGGTCGGCCAATGCAGCATCGATCGAAGCCATGATTTGAAAACGGAAACTCGAATTGGTCGGATTGTCTTTCACCACAGCCTGTACCGTGTAATCAGTATCTTCAATACGAATAATTTGCCCTACTGCTCTCGAGTCGCCAAAATATTTTTTTGCACCCGATTCGGTCAGCGCTATACTGAAAGGGTGGTTGCCAAAGGCTTCATACGAACCGTCCAAAACCGTGCTGTGGAACATCTCAAGACAGGCCCTGTTGACGCGAACGGCGTCTCCGCCTACAGCAAAAAGCGTATGGTTTACGGTTATCCGGTCAATGTACATCACGTTTTTGGTGAATATGCCAACGGTTTCTATTTCCGGTATCTCGCTTTCGCAAGCCTGAATAAACGGATAGGATGTTGTCCCAAAATTCCGATTTTGCCCGAAGGATTCCGTGTTGTTGATTGTCCTGTAAATCCGCTTGACGTCAGGATAACAGGCGTCGAAACCCCGCTCGTGGTACACCCACAGAAAGATGAGTACGGAAGCGGTAATACCTGTTGCCAGGCCGGTAATGTTGATCGTCGTGTACGTTACGTTACGGCGCAAAGTCTGTAAAAAAATTCTGATATGAAATAACATGGTGATACAATTTTTTAATGAAACATAGCAATACATACACGATAACCGTGCCAAACTTTTATTATGTTGGTATTTAGCGTATTATATATTTTTAAAATGATAAAAGTGTAAAGTTTCTTTACAATTGGTGTAAGGAATTTTTACAGTTGGGGGGAAACAATTTAACCCGTAACTCCGCCCTATAATACGTAATATGATTCATATTTCGCTAATATACAAACAATAACAGAAAGTCAAAAAAATGCTCATGATACGTAAATACGTAATATATTTGATTTTTTTTGAAATTTTAAATCACATAAAATGAGCGTATTAACTTCCAATTACGTAAAAGGGTGCGGAGTTACGGATTAAAAAAAGTCATTGCTACTTATCTTTGCCGATTTAATTAAAAAACGAAAAGATATGAAGACATGCGGATTAGATGTTCACAAAGACAGCATATTTTGTGCTGATTACGATGGGAAAGCATCACCATCTGTAAAAAATATTCGATTTTTTGCGAACATTCGAAACAAGTTCTTATCTTTGTGGTGAAATAATGGTTCGATATGATCGTTACATTTGAAAAGGAATATTTGCGTGAATTGTACGAAACAGGTCAGACAACGGACAAAAAACATCGTTTTCAGCCAGATGTTATAGAAGGTTATGTAAAAGGGATTTATCATCTGGAAAAAGCCTTAAAGACGGAAGAGTTGTACAAGTATCACTCGCTTCATTATGAAAAATTGAAGGGAGCTAAAAAAGGTATATCTTCAATCAGAGCAACGAAAAAATATCGGATTGAATTTACAGAAAAGAGTGAAGGTATTGAACCGGTTATTATAATTTGTAATATACTGGAATTGTCAAATCATTATAAATAAAACCGTTATGATTACCATTAATGGAATTGATCCCAAAATGATTGCGAATAACTTAACGCCATATCGTCCTGTACATCCCGGAGAAATTTTGAAAGACGAAATAGAATATCGCGGAATATCGCAAAGGAAACTTGCATCTCAAATGGGCGTATCATATTCTGTACTTAATGAAATATTGAATTGTAAACGTCAGATAAACACTGAATTTGCAATACTTATTGAAGCCGCATTGGATGTTGAGGCAGACACGCTTATTCGTATGCAATCAGGTTACAATATGCAAGTGGCACGAAAGGACAAAAAGATAATGGACAGGTTTAACAAGATACGAAAAATCGCGTCAATTTTTTAAAAGATCACGAAAAAACCATACGAAATACCGTCATTCCCTCATTTGAAACCGAATGTAGCAGATTGCCGCCGTGAAGCCGCATGATGTAGCGCGAAACACTCAATCCGATACCGCTGCCGCTTTCTTTGGTGGTGAAAAACGGTATAAAAATAAATGGAAGAACATCTTTGGGGATGGGCTGTCCCGTGTTGGCAATATCAATCACGGTTTTCCCGTCGTGTTGCTGCATAAAATTTATTTGAATCCTGCCGTCTTCGTTTGTCGCTTCTATGGCGTTTTTGATGATATTCACCAACACCTGCATGACAAGGTTTTTATCGGCACACAGAACGACGTCGTCCTGCGAAACCAACTGAATACGGATATTTTTTCCGGCAGCCGTTTGTGTATGAAGATTCACTGCCTGCACGATCAGTTCCCGCGCCGGAAATGGTTGAATTACCGGTTGAGGTATGGCTGTAAACTTTCGGTACGATTCAACAAAAGCCGACAATCCTTTGGCTGTGGTATGAATCGTTTCAAACGCTTCTACTGTGGTTTTCCGCAAGTTCCCGCTGCCAGCCGGTTCCGCCCGAAGAATACCCAATAACGTATCACTCAGCGAGGTAATAGGCGCTATGGAATTCATAATTTCGTGAGTCATCACTCTGATGAGCCTGATCCATGATTCCATTTCCATGATTTCCAATTCGTTGCCAATACTACTGAACGAAATTAATCGCATGTTCCTTTGCTTGAAACTGATTTCGGTCACCCGCAGGCTGATTTGCAGTTCTTCCCGTTCATTGGCGACGGTCAACTGCAACGAGTCGCCCGGTCGCAATTTGGCGAACATGTCGGGATAGGTTTCGTCCACGCGCCCCAACTGGTTCACATGGGTAAGCGAGTAAAGTCCGAACCATTGCAGCACAATACGATTGACGGTAGTGATACTGCCTTGTTCGTTCATGATGATGATTCCCACCGGAACCGTTTCGACGATGATACTCAAAAACTTTTCGTTTTCCACCACTTCCTCGCGGGCATTGGCCAATATTTCACTGATGCGGTTCATCACCAGATTCAATTCCTTCTCCCGCGCGGAAAGTTTGGTTTCCGGAAAATGAAACGAATAATCGCCATTATTCAAGGCATCAAGCAGAAAGATAATGTTTTGATTAAATTTCCTGTATTGACGGTTCACGGCATCCAGGATAAAAAGCAGTACAATCACCACAGGGATGAGATAAAGGTAATTTTGCGAAACAACTAAATAAGTAGCGCCCGCCGTAAATAACATTACCAAAACGATATAGAACCCTATTTTATAATGAATGGACTTAAACATTAACCATCAATTATTCAAGTCCATACTTTTTGATTTTACCGTACAGCGTTGGCCGCGAAATTCCCAGCTCTGCGGCTATTGCCGACATGTTGCCGTTATTGCGCTTTATCGAATGAGTGATGAGCAGTTTTTCAGCCTCATCCAAAGTCAGATGCTCGAAATGGACAGTGTTTTCTTCCTGTTTTCGGAGTACGAAGTCCGCCGGTTGTAACTCATCGCCATCGCAGAGGATGACTGCCTTTTCGATGGCGTGCTGTAATTCGCGTATGTTACCCGGCCAGTGGTATGATTCTAATTTTGCAACGGCAGATTCGGATATTATTAATCCGTTCTTACCGTATTTGGATGCATATCTGTTCAGAAAGAAACCGGCCAGCAACGGAATATCCTCCTTACGGTCACGCAAGGGCGGTATCTCAATGAGGATGGTGTTGATACGGTACAGTAAATCTTCGCGGAATTGCTTGTCGTGAACCATTTGAAACAGATTCCGGTTGGTAGCGCAAATCAGCCGTATATCCACCGGCACAGGTTTATTCCCGCCCACCCGCACGATTTGCCGCGATTGCAGAACAGTCAGCAGTTTGGCTTGCAACGAAGCTTCCAGATTGCCAATTTCGTCGAGAAACAATGTTCCGTCCTGCGCCGCCTCAAATTTCCCTGCCCTGTCTGTCCGGGCGTCGGTAAATGCACCTTTTACATGGCCGAAAAACTCGCTTTCAAACAATGTGCCGGCGACAGCGCCCATGTCCACAGCCACAAAGGCCTCGCTACTCCTGAGCGACAAACGGTGAAGTTCGCGAGCAATTACTTCTTTTCCGGTTCCGTTCTCGCCCGTTATCAATACATTGGCGTCTGTTTTTGCCACTTTTTCAATCATCGCGCGCAATGAGTGCATGACAGACGATTTGCCCCAGCACACGTCATTGTCCTTGAGATACGCACTGTTGAGCGCATCCTGTTTTTCGCGCAGGCGTTTCACCTCCTTTCGCGACTGTCTCAGCGAATAGGCCGATTGCAATGTGGCCACCAACTTAGCATTGTCCCACGGCTTGACTACGAAATCGCTTGCCCCTTCTTTCAACGCCCTTACCGCCAGTTCAATATCGGCAAATGCCGTAAACAGAACCACAGGCAGGTCGACATCCTGTTTTTTGATTTCCGACAGCCAGTAAATCCCTTCATTTCCTGTGTTGATGCCTGCCGAAAAGTTCATATCCAGCAAAACAACATCGGGCGAAAACTCTTTCAACTTTGAAGGTAACTGATTGGGATTGTTCAGTAATTGCACCGATGCAAAATAATTTTCGAGCAGGATACGTAATGCACTCAATACGTTTTTATTATCGTCAACCACTAAAATGTTGCCTGTATTCATTTCCGGTTATTCTTTGGATTCGCTTGCAAAATCTTTGTAGGTATAGGCATCCACTTATCCTTTGGCTGTTTTGTGTATTTTTTCTTCGTAAAGTTGAATTATGTAAAACAATAAAGTGATTTATCTTGATGATTTACAATATTTATTGAATAAGGCGATGATTTCATCGTCGTCTTCGGTTGTTTCGAATACATCAAAAAAACATTCACTTTCGTCCGGATAGGCTTGTAACGTCTTTTTCAAAATGGATAATCCTTGCAGTTGTTCGTCATTGAGTAGATAATAAGCAGCCAGCCGGTAATGCAGCAAAGCCGCATCGGGATTGAAATAGAGCGCATCGGCAATGATGTTCCGGGCTTCGGTAAATGCGCCCTGCTTGGCGTATATCTGCGCAAAACAATCCCACATGTATATGTCGCCCGTGATTAATTGCACCAATTTTTTGAAAATCGCCACTGCATTTTCGTATTGTTGCATGTTGGCGTAGGCCGACGCCAATGCGAAGAGGTATTCGGAATTGTCCTTATCCAGAGCGAGCGCCCGCAGAATGTCATGCGTAGCCTCTTCATGATAACCATCCTGTGATTTCACAACGCCCAGACCAAACCATGCATCGGCAAACCGGTCGTCGAGCGAAAGCGATTTTTTATAATGTATTCTGGCCATTTTGTACTCTTCGAGCCGTTCGTAACTTTCGCCGATGTAACAATAGGCTGCAGCGCTATCCGGTTCTATTTTGAGAAATTCCTGATAGGTTTCAATGGCTTCGCGATTCTTTTCGAGCAACGAAAGCGTGTTGGCCTTGTTGAAATACGCCGAGGAATAGTCAGGGTTGATGGCAATGGCAAAATCGTAAGCTTCCAGGGCTTTTTCGTTGTCGTCTTTTTTATTGTACACTATTCCAAGATTGTACCAAACATGTTCAGAATAAGGATCTTCATCCAGATACTTCAGGTAATAGGCAATACTTTTGTCCACTTCATCCAATCGTTCGTAACAATAAGCCAGGTCATAGAATACATAGTAGTTTTCGGGCTCCATGGCATGTACCTTCAAAAAGTATTTCAACGCAATCTTGTGCTGGTTGATCCGTTCGAATGACATCCCGATATTATAAAGCACCTCGGTTTTATCCTCATCAGCCATTGAGATGGCTTTTTCGAACTGGCGCTGGGCTTCGCGAGGTTTTCCCATCATATTGAGCGCGGCGCCCCGCAGGAGGAATACGCCATATTCGCCCGATTCCAAATGTTCCAGTTTATTCAGAAGATTCAATGCTTTAACAGGCTGACCTTTATCAATCAATATTTCGGCCATGCGCAATTTTATAGACGACGCCAGCGGATAAATACGGGCGGCATAGTTGGCTGCCGTTGCCGCTTCAGTAAAATTATCAGAATCCAGATAGTAGTCAATAATGTCCTCAAATTCATGAACATCAAAAAAACAATGCGTGTGGTTTTTCAGCATCTCCTCGTACCGATGAACTGAGCTAAGCACCTCATCATCATACCAAAAACTATCGCTACTGTAATTCATACCTTCCATATAAGAAACGCTGTAAAGATAATCATTTTTTTACGATGATGATATTTTTTTTGACGAAAGGATGTTTTTTAAAGGTGAACAACACTACAGTTTCATCATTTCATAAAACTGAACAACAGTTTCTATTCCTTTGAAAAGATTGGTCAGCGGAAAATTTTCGTTGGGCGAATGGATGGCGTCGCTGTCTAACCCGAATCCCATCAGGATAGATTTGATACCCAATATTTTTTCGAAAGTAGCAATGACAGGGATACTTCCCCCGCTATACACGGGAATCGGACGTTTACCAAAAGTTGTTTCCAGCGCTTTTGCAGCCGCCCGGTAGGCTACCGAATCAGTCGGCGAAACATAAGCCTGACCGCCATGCAGGTTGGTAACCTTCACTTTCACACAGTCGGGCGCTATGGACAGGAAATGCTCCGTAAACAGTCGGGCAATCTTTTCGTGATCCTGGTTGGGAACCAGACGCATGGATATTTTCGCGCAGGCTTTTGACGGGAGTACGGTTTTTGAACCTTCGCCGGTATAACCGCCCCAAATACCGCAAACATCAAGCGTTGGCCTGATGCCGGTACGTTCAAGGGTGGTATATCCGTCTTCGCCATATACATTGTCGATACCGAGCGATTGTTTGTATTTATTGAGGTCAAAGGGCGCCTGATTAAGTTCGGCGCGTTCAGCATCGCTCAATATTCTTACATCATCGTAAAATCCTTTGACGGTTACACGTCCCTTTTCGTCGTGCAACGAAGCAATCATCTGCGCCAAAATGTTGATAGGATTGGCTACTGCACCGCCGAAAATTCCCGAGTGCAGGTCGCGGTTGGTGCCGGTAACTTCCACTTCGAGATAGGTAATACCGCGTAACCCGCAAGTGATCGAAGGCGTATCCTGACTGATCATCATCGTGTCTGACACTAAAATTACGTCGGCCTTTAACTTTTCTTTATTTTCCGCACACCATGCAGTCAGCGCTGCCGAACCGATTTCTTCTTCGCCCTCTATCATGAATTTGATGTTGCAAGGCAATGTGCCGTTTTGCACCAGGTACTCAAATGCCTTGGCATGAATGAAACTTTGCCCTTTGTCGTCGTCTGCACCTCGGGCGTATATTTTCCCGTCGCGGATTTCCGGCTCAAAGGGAGGGCTGTTCCATAATTCAAGCGGGTCAACGGGCATCACATCATAATGTCCGTATACCAATACCGTAGGCAATCCCGAATCAATAATTTTTTCGCCATATACCACGGGATTACCGATAGTAGGCATCACTTCAGCCTTATCTGCTCCTGCCTTTAACAGCATCTGCACCCAATATTCCGCTGCCCTTGCCATGTCGGGCTTGTACTGCTCTTCCGAACTGATAGAGGGGATACGGATCAATCCGAATAACTCCTCCAAAAAACGCTGTTGGTTGGTTTCAATAAATTGTTTGATATTTTGCATGATTTTTTATATTAATCTCTGTCGTTTTTGTCTCATTCCGGCAATCTGCCGAGCTTTCTATATAAAAGGTTAATCGCTCGTTATAACTTCCCATCTGTATGCTCTTGTGTTTCTTTCTCTGCACCTTATTTGCATCCCATTTCTATGGTATTGGTTGATTTGGGTATTGGCTGTTTGATAAGATTTTTCGCAGTTCGGCAAGTTCATTTTCCTGGTCTGCTATGATTTGATCTTTGTCTGCAATGATTTTATCTTTTTCAATAACTGCATCTTCTAATCCTTTAATACTACGATCCCACATGACCTGTTCTTTGGAGCGTTCGTATGCTTCTCTTTCTTCGGATGTTAATGCTGCTTCTTCACACTTCTGTATTGCACTGAATATTAATTTGTTTGTTGTAAATTCTTCCGGCAATTCATTATAGTAGCCGTCTATTTCTTTCAAAAATCGTAACCACAATATCGCTAACTTTTTCTGGGCAAGCGACCATGTTGTAGGAGTGAATTTGGGCAGTTCCAATAAAATAAACTCCAAACCGTCTAAAACAACGGCATGATTTTTTGGATTGATAATTTTTAGCGTATGATACCAGTCATTCCCGTCTGAAAACGTGCTGTTTACCGCAGCCAAAACATAAACGGTTTGCAGGTTTTGAAACAGTTTTGCTTCATCTTTTACCGATTTCTTATCCAACTGTTTTACTATTGCTTTTGAACCGTTTACTATCAATCGCTTGCGGAATATATTTGTCCATTCCGATTGCATCTCAACAATAAATGCCCTACCATGGTTGTCAGTACACCGTACATCAACTATCGAATTTTTACCAAGCGGCGTGACAGGAACTAATTCGGGTGATAAATATTCAATTTCTATTACCTCCTGATCGTCTTCTAATGGCAAAAACGAATTTAAAAAACTGATTAACAACTCTTTATTCTCGCCAAATATTTTTTTGAAGAGAAAATCAACTTTAGGGTCTAAATATTTTGCCATGATTAATCTATTTCAGTACAACAAGAAAACGCAAAGATAATTTTTTTTTGGAAGTTTGAGGAATATCTATTTCTGTAAATTATAAAATATATTTCATATTTGTATTATCTTTGGCGCTTTATTTAAAGAAATTGAAGTATAAACAAAACAATATATCAATGAAAAATTTCTTTTGTGTATTTATCGTCTTTTTGATGTTGTGCGGGTGTAACAGTGTTCCCGTAACCGGCCGCAGGCAGTTATCATTCATACCTGCATCGGAAATGAACTCCATGGCATTAAGTTCCTATAAGGAAACGCTTGCTTCGAGTAAAATTTCAACCAATACCGAACAAACAGCCATGATTAAACGTGTGGGCGAACGTATCAGCAAGGCTGTAGAACAATACATGGCCGAAAATAACATGTCGTCGGCTATCAGCGGATTTCAATGGGAGTTCAATCTGATTGACGATCCCAATACGGTGAATGCCTGGTGCATGCCCGGAGGTAAAGTGGCATTCTATACGGGCATATTGCCTGTTTGCCAGAATGATATCGGTATAGCTGTAGTCATGGGGCACGAGATTGCTCATGCAGTGGCCAACCACGGAAGCGAACGGATGAGTCAGGAAATAGTAGTGCAGTTGGGCGGCACGGCGCTTTCGACCGCTTTGCAGCAAAAACCCGAACAGACGCAACAGTTGGCCATGACTGTTTTTGGTGTTGGTTCGCAGGTATTGGGCATCCTGCCCTACAGCCGTCTACACGAATCGGAAGCCGACAAAATGGGACTTATCTTTATGGCAATGGCAGGGTACAATCCCAACGAAGCGCCTAAGTTTTGGGAAAGAATGAAATCGCTTTCGGAAGGCAGCGCTCCACCTCAATTCCTTTCAACTCACCCGTCGGATAATAAACGCATCACCGACTTGCAGGCAGCCATGCCCGAAGCGATGAGGTATTACAAACCGCAATAAAAGAGTCAGAACATCTTGCTCTTCGAGAAGAAGATACTCTTATTGCTTCAAATACTCTTTCTTGAAAAATTCGATATAATCCTCAATCTTCTTGTCTTCTTCCAGAATGGCAAAATTGCTTTCGGAAATCAGGAAAGTAGTGTATTCGTACATGGCGTTTTTCATCACTTCCGCGTCCATGATAAACGACCTGTAGTAACCCTGCGCGCGTTGCAGGTCGGCGAAAACCTTTACCGTCAGCAGAATGTGCTGGTCTCCGATACGGTTGCGTTCAAAATCGAGTGGAATATTGGGAAAATGGTCGAGGTTAAAAACCTGTATGTCAAATGATAACTGGTTGATGTTTTCTTTCGCATCCACCATCCATACGAAGTAATGGACGGCGGTTTCGCTGTATGCGTACAGCGCTTTAGCGCGTTCTACCTGTTCCACCTGCTTCATCTCCGGATCTTCTCCGTCAATCAGGTCGATTACCTTTTGCGCCTCGTCTGCGATGTCCGTTCCCGGATACTCAACGGTAACGGCTCTCATTCCGGCGCGCAACGTTTCGTTGGTTCCGTCTAATCTTCCCAGCGACACGGCTTTCAGATAGGCAAACTTCGGCGCGAGGGCGTCTTTTGGGAACCGTTCCAAAGCGTCGGTTGCCAGGTCAATCACCGACCGGTATTCACCACGGTTATACAGGTTATAGGTCTGTTCATACAGTTGCTCCGACTCGTTTTTCTGCTGCGCTAATTTGTCGAGATATGCCGGGTCGAGAATGATCATGGCATAGACGCTTTCGGGCGCACGGGTCAGCAACAGGTTCTTGTACTTTTCGGCTTCGGCAATCTTGCCCGATTTGCTGTACAACTGGTACAGATAGTAGTACGACGGAATCAGATAATCGCTTTGCGGATAACGCCGTATCAGGTCTTCGTATTGCTCTGCCGACAAACCGTACTCATCAAAATCGTTGTTGTAGATGTACCCTGCGGCATACAGGCTCTCTTCTATCATCCGGTGGGAAGCCCTCATCATCGAATCGGTGAGCGGGATGTACTGCAAATAATAATCGGGAGTATAGACGTCCTGTATTTTACCGTCGTCGGAAACCTGCGCATTGGCATCAATATTTTCGGCGGCCATCGCCATTTCTAAGGTTCCCTTATTCTTACGGCGCCAGTTGTCTTCGAGCGCACGCCGCCCCCATCTCACCTGAAACTCGCCTATACCCTGGCTGACCGTGGTAGGATTGTAGAAATACCACTGCGCTCTTGCGGTTGGGTCGGCCATCGTGTTCCGGCGGCTCATGTTGCTGTAATATTGCTGCATACGGACGGCTTCGGCTTCTTTTTCCCTTTGTTCCCTGAGCTGCAACTCTGCAATGATACCGGTAATCAGCCTGTTTCTTTCGGATTCCGTCATCCGGGCAATACGTTGCACACTATCCTGAAAATGCACCGTGTTCAGATGAAATACCAGCCCGTCTAAGTTCTTGGCTTTGGTCGAAATCTGGATATATCCGGGATAAGCGGGTTGCATGTTCACCAGAGCGCTGTCGTAATACGCCTGGGCAGGGATATACTCGCGCCGGTCGTAGAATAAATCGCCTAATGTGAGATACGATTTGGTTTTTTGCGGCAAATTGACGGTTGACGCCTGCGCCGATTTCTGGTAATATTCGATGGCTTTATCTGTGTCGCCTTCGTAAAACTCTATTTCGGCCAGGGCATAGTATATCTGGTCATGGTATTCGGTGTTCTTGCTGTCGCGCAACATCTTGTTCAGTTGTTTCTTCACATCGCGATTATCTGTCCCGCGGTTTTTCGACGCCGTGGCGCGGCTGATGGTAGCGTTGAACGACATTTCATAAGGCGGATTCATGCGGATGACTTTTTGAAACATGGCTGAGGCCTGAACGTAATCCTCCCGCTCCAGATAAAGTTGCGCCAATACGTAGCGGTAGCGCATCACGGTTTTTTTATGACGGGTGTATTCCAGCGCGCGGATCAAATAATCAATGGCTTCGGCATACTGGTTTTGCCTGATATACCAGTCGGCGACAGTAGCGTACAACTCCGATTTCAACGCTTTCTTCTTCGGAAAATCTGGATCATCCATCAACTCGTTGAGCAACCGTCCGGCTTCGGTCATATTTTTATCTAAAATAAGCGTTTTCGCTCTCCATACGCGGGCTTCGTGCAGGCTCTTTTCACCGGGAAATTCGGTTTCCATAAAGTTAAACGACTGCAATGCCTGAAAATACTCGTTGGTATAAACATACGCCTTCCCGATGACCAAATAACACTCATTCATGTATTTGTTAAATTCCCGTTTGTCGTAGAATTTCCTTTCGGCAGGCGACATGCCCGATTTTCCCACTTTTGGTTTCACCTTGATGGAATGAAGGTTCACCGCCTTGGTCGCTTTCTTGGCGGCGTTTTCCATATCGCCTGCAACGGTCTGAGCTACATCGTCATCGCCATACAGGAACAGGGGAAGCATTTGCGTGTAGTCGTCCTGTTTGCTGCGTTCGGCCTTACGGACGCCGCTTTTGTAACTTTCCCTCGCATTGAACAGGACATTATAACGGGTAGTAACATTGTGGTACGTCCGGGTAATACCGGTATTCTTCTCGGTGCTGCACCCCTGAAGGGCAACCACAACCATCCATAGAAAATATAAAAATCCTTTCTTCAAATTCTCAAAAATAAGCCTTGCAAAGAAACAAAAAATGTCCGTATTAACTTAACTGATTTTAGTGAAAGTTATTTTGTGACGGGAGAAAAAATGTGCATGGCAAATCATTTCCAAGGCGTGTTTGTGGTTTAAAATCATTTAACGCCAAAATAATTTTGCATAAAATTTTGAAACTCCGCTCTGATTTGTTTTTCTTTGCACCGTTTTTTTTGACGTTATATTAAGTAAATTGTAATGGAGCAAAACTTAGTCATAGTTGAGTCGCCAGCCAAGGCCAAAACCATCGAGAAATTCCTCGGTAAGGATTACCTGGTGAAATCGAGTTTCGGGCATGTGCGTGATTTGGAGAAGAAAGGACTTGGAGTCGATATCGGAAATAATTACCAACCGCAGTATGTGGTTTCGGAAGGCAAAGAGGCTGTAGTTTCTGATTTGAAAAAAATAGCCGGACAGGCGCAGACGGTGTGGCTCGCTTCCGATGAAGACCGCGAAGGAGAAGCCATTGCGTGGCACCTGTCAGAACTGCTCGGATTGAAAAAGAACCATACGAAACGCATTGTTTTCAACGAAATCACTAAGGAGGCCATCCTCAAAGCGGTGAATAACCCGCGCGACATCGACAAGAACTTAGTGGATGCACAACAGGCGCGTCGCGTACTCGACCGTCTGGTTGGGTTCGAATTGTCGCCCGTGCTCTGGAAAAAGGTGAGACCCGCATTGTCGGCAGGGCGCGTTCAGTCGGTTGCCGTGCGGTTACTGGTAGAACGCGAACGCGAAATACGCGATTTTAAAAGCCATTCATCATTCAGAATCACCGGCAAATTCCTTGTTTCCGAAAAGGATAAAAAGGCTGTTCTCCATGCCGAACTGAACAAGCGTTTCGATACGGCTAAAGAAACCGTTGCTTTCCTCGAACGTTGCAAACCGGCAAGTTACCGCGTGGCCGACGTGACCACCAAACCTGTGAAGAAATCGCCTGCGCCGCCATTTACCACCTCAACCTTGCAACAGGAAGCCAGCCGTAAACTTGGTTTCTCTGTGGCGCAAACCATGTCGGTAGCGCAAAAACTCTACGAAGCAGGGAAAATCACCTACATGCGTACCGATTCGGTCAATCTGTCGGATATGGCAATCGGTATGGCAAAACAGGTCATCACTAAAGAATTTGGCGCGCCTTATTCGCAAATCCGACAACATAAGACTAAAAGCAAGGGTGCGCAGGAAGCGCATGAAGCGATACGTCCTACTTATATAGATAAATCGGAAGTAACGGGATCAACGCAGGAAAAACGCCTGTACGAACTGATATGGAAACGCACCGTAGCTTCGCAGATGAGCGACGCGCAGTTGGAGAAAACCACTGTAAATATTGACATTTCCACTGCTCCCGAACAATTTGTGGCAACAGGAGAGGTCATCAAATTCGACGGTTTTCTGAAATTGTATATCGAATCGCAGGACGACGAGAACGAAGAAGAAAAAAGCGCTTTGCTGCCGCCCATCGTTACAGGGCAAAACCTCGCAGCCGACGAACTTATGGCCATGCAACGCTTCACGCACCATCCGCCGCGCTACACTGAGGCCAGTTTGGTGAAGAAACTCGAAGAACTCGGCATCGGACGCCCCTCGACTTACGCGCCTACCATTTCGACCATCCTGAACCGCGGTTATGTGGCGAAGGAAGACAAAGCCGGAACCGAGCGCAAATTTGTGATATATACATTATATAATGGTAAACTGAAGGAAGAGATCAATACCGAAATCACAGGAACCGAGAAGGCAAAGTTATTTCCGAGCGATATTGGCATGATTGTGAGTGATTTTCTGATGGATCATTTCAACGACATCATGGATTACCATTTCACGGCGTCGGTCGAAAAAGAATTTGACGAAATTGCCGAGGGCAGCCTGAACTGGACGGAAATGATCGACAAATTCTACCGTCCGTTTCACGATAAAGTGGATGTTACCACCAAAACGTCTGAGCGAACGGTAGGCGAGCGCAAACTTGGCGTTGATCCCGATTCGGGTAAGCCCGTGATGGTGAAAATCGGAAAATTCGGCCCGCTGGTGCAGATCGGCGAAGTGTCGGACGAGGAAAAGCCCCGTTTTTCAGGTTTGCTGAAAGGCCAGCACATCGAAACCATCACCCTCGAAGAAGCGCTGGAACTGTTCAAACTACCGCGCAAAGTCGGACAATATGAAGGGAAAGATATTACGGCAGCAGTAGGACGTTTCGGACCTTACCTGCTGCACAGTTCCAAGTTCTATTCGTTAAAGCCCGCTACAGACAACCCGCTCACAGTAGCGCTCAACCGCGCTATCGAAATTATCGAAGCCAAGCGCGAGGTCGACCGTAACAAGATGATTAAGTCTTTCGACAAGGAGCCCGATCTTCAAATACTGAACGGCCGTTGGGGGCCTTATATTTCCTACAAAAAGGAAAATTTCAAGATACCCAAAAAGCAGAATCCCGCCTCGCTTACATTGGATGATTGCATGAAAATCATCAGCGAAAGCGCCGACAAACCCGCCAAAACAACCCGTAAAACAGCGAAAAAATGAACTGGGCAGATTACCTGATTCCCGCTAATTGCAACGCCGGAAAATATGGAAGTTTCGGAGATGTTGTCCTGACGTACAGGGGTGAACCTGATTTTAAAATTCTTGATTCGACA
>Ga0082212_10002692_pt1 | contig 25663 bp, 22 predicted proteins | sample TergutNt197P3_FD_71548 | JGI IMG/M metagenome (GOLD analysis project Ga0082212, IMG submission 71548) | Neocapritermes taracua P3 segment gut microbial communities from Petit-Saut dam, French Guiana - Nt197 P3 | ecosystem: Host-associated > Arthropoda: Insects > Digestive system > Gut ...
CCAAAGTTCTTATGGTGAGCCCTGATTGATTCGGACTCGGCACATCAAGAACGGCAATTGAACTTTTATAATAGCTTATTATTTTTTCGTGTGATAATTTATGGAAACATATTATTTTTTTGTCTAAGTTTTTCATACCGTCAATAAGCCTCAATTTGACGTAAAAATCCGGGGATATATATATATGGCTACATACTTTAATATCGGGCATTTGCGAAAATTTTTTCGTTATATCATAACGTTTTTTATGGTATGTCGCAACAGCGCATACATCATATTCAATTATATCTTTTTTCGCTGTGTTTTGGGAAATATTGTTCCCATATTCGCTAATAAAAAATAATGGCAAAAATTTCAAGCCCATGTCTGAATATTTTTTAAAATCATCAGGGTCAAATGTATAGGCATAATCAAATAACGGAAACAGCTCATTTGATTTCTTAAAATTGTTAAAAGAATCCCACGCATAATAAACAATTCCCCCTTTTTTTTGCATATTATTGTTTTTTATGTGTTTGATTAAGTCCTGTGTAATTTCTTCTCCTCTTATCAAAATAAAATAATCAAAAGGTCCATGCTTGCTTGCTTTTTTTATGATCGAATTATGATAAAATTTCATGGAATTTTTTGCGTCACGATTTTTTTTGGATAAAAAATGAAGAACCTCCCAGACTAGTGTTAATGGTCGTTCATTGCAAAGCGTAACGTCATAACCCATTATTTCCATTTCGTTTTTTATTTTTAAATGATATTTGTAAAAAAACGGCATAATCAAAAGGATCTTTTTTTTATTCATAAAATTGCTCCGACATAAATTTATTTTTTGGAAAACTTGGTAATTAAAATCCTTCTTATATATTTTAATCTATAAAAGATTCTAAGAAAAATATAAAATAAAGGCGAAATCAACCCAATTTGTTTAAACTCACGGATATTTCTTATATTACCTTCATGCATCCCCTTTAAATTTCCGGACAGGCCGCTAATTCCAAATCCGCGTTTATCATTACCGCCATAATTAATTGTCTTGATTGGCAAAACAAAAAAATTGTATTTTGCACATATTAATGTAAAATAATAACCATCTTCGACAATTCTTCTGCTTTCATCAAAGCCTCCTATTTCATCATATATAAGTCTACGAAAAATTACTGTTGACGGATAAGCCAAAGAAGTTATGCTGTATTCTTTAATTGTTGCTTTGTGCAATTTGTCGATTTTTTTGAATAAAATATATATAGGACCGTGCCTCCCGCCCAAAAAATCAATTTCAGGATGTTTTTTTATTGTTTCAACCTGAATTTCAATTTTATCTTCAAGCCACGGATCATCAGAATCATCTAAAGCGAACCAATTCCCAGTTGCCATTCTCATTGCAGCATTACGCGCAGAAGATAAACCGCCATTTGGTTTATTAATAAAAACAATTTCAATGGGTGATTTTTCCATGAAATCACTTACTAATTTGGGAGAATTATCCGTTGAACCATCATTAACAACAATTATCTCTTTTATATATTCTTTTTTCGTTTGAGCGCAAATAGCTTCCAAAACTGGTATGATAGTCGATTCACTATTGTACATAGGTACAATTACTGAAATTTGTATTTCATCCATTATTTTTTATCCTTTTCCATTCCCCCGAATTAGGATCATATTCTTTAATTATCTTTGCCGGTATTCCCGCAATCACACAATAATCGGGAAATTCCCCCCGGACAACCGCATTACTTCCCACAACACATTGCTTTCCAAGGATTGTCCCCGCCTGAATAACAGCTCCGTATCCAATAAAACAATTTGCGCCTATTTTAGTATCTTTCATAATAAAATCTTGTTTCATAATATGAACGCCGATTTGTTTATAATCATGATCGACATTTGTTATTAAAACATTGCCTGAAATGGTAGAGCTTTCGCCGATAATCAATTCCGATTCTTGTGATATAATATGAAAATTTTGCCCAATCGACACATTATCTTCAATCGTTATACTTGCATTTTCCCCATGTGTTTCCATTCTTAATCCCGGATAAATTCTAACTTTATTTCCTATAATTACATTTTTTGTTCCTGCTAAAAATATAGGTTTTCCGATATAAGATAATTTCCCTATTTTTTTAAAGCGAATTTTATATAGAATTGCCCTCATAGCCCAATAATACTTTATTATATTCATTTTTTATTATACCCATTTTTATATAAAATAATGCTCTTCTACATCATCAATAATTGTTTTAATCCAACATGAAAGACTATATTTTGCATATATATCGTTATTTATAGGTATATAATCATGCTCGAGAAATTCAATAATATCATTCCCGGTATTTGAATTAATTTTATCAATAACTAAAATGTTATTCTCATCATAAAAATCATATTTTTTTATATTTGCATTAAATGTTATCAATTTTCTTTTTGCTCCCAAAGTTTCAAAAGTCCGCATGGTTAATCCGTTTTGCATATTATGTTGTACATCGAAAACCGAATTAGATATTTTTAAAATGTTCAAACAATCCATGACAGACAAGGGTGTAAATTTGAATTCGTTCATTTTCGTATTTTTAAATTCTGGAATGAAAAATTTATTGTATATGTATTGAAGCCTATTTAAAAACATATATGAAAAAATTTTTATTCCGTTTGCTTCTAAGGAAGGAAATAGCTCTTTCATAATTACATATCTGTTAGGATGAACCGTACAAATACTCATGATATCATATTGAATTCCGCTTATTTTTTTATACCCTATTTCTTCATATGCTTTAATATAAAAAAGAGGCAATAATGTTGTGGTTTTTGTATTTTCACAATCATATGTATCAAAAGAATAAGTTTTATCGAATAAAGGTATTAAATTTTTACTGTTAGGATAAAGGGCAAATGAATCCCACATATACAAAACAAATTTAGCAAACCTTTGTGTATCTTTAAGTCGCTCAATCATTTCATACGTAAATACTTTACAATCTATGATAAAAACCAAATCATATTTTGTTTTCTTTGTTTCATTTATAATGTGTTCAAAATATTTTTCGATTAATGTGTTTACTAAAGTTTTTTTTATTTTAATGATTCCCTTAAGAAATGAATTTTGGCTTGGTCTATCATCATAAAAATCAACAGCATATCCTTGATTTTCAAATTCGGATATAATTTCTGTATGATAATTTACCATTGGTGCGCCAATATATAAAAGCTTTTTTTTATTTTCAATCATACAATTCCTTAATCATTTTGAAAAAACATACCTTTATCTTTTATTTCATTTATTGATTGTATAAATGATGTATTTACATTTTCTGAATTATTTACATTTTGATTTAAAACCCATTCGGTAAATTCGGTTATACCTCTTTCAAACGAATATTCAATTTTAAAATTACATAAATATTCAGCTTTTTTAATATCTGCGATATTATGTCTGATATCGCCTTTTCTAAAATCTCCGGATATATGAATTTTGGATTTAGATAAATATAAAGTTTTTAACTTTTCTGCTATTTCAATGACCGAAATTCTTTCTCCGCTTCCTACGTTTATGCATTGATAATTTGTATTATTGTTTTCAATCACATTGCACGTGATCGACGCTACATCATGTACATGAACAAAGTCTCGGCTTTCATTACCATCCTCAAATATATTTATATCTCTGTTTTCTAATAATAATCTCGAAAATATCGAAAGAATGCCTGTGTACGGATTGTTAAGCGATTGTCCTGCACCATATACATTTTGATACCTTAAAATTGTATATGGCAAATCCATCATTGGACACATTACTTCCAAAATTTTTTCCTGCGATAATTTAGTGAAAGCATAATATGAAATAGGGTTTAAATTACATGTTTCAGTTGTATTGATAACTTCAGCATTTTTACCGCATTCGGGACATTTAATTTCAAAATCCTTATTTTTCATATCTTCAAAACTTCTTGTTTTGGGCATAACGATACCATGGTCTTCACAAGAATACATACCTTCTCCATATACAGAGCGGGACGAAGCAAGGATTATTTTTTTTATAGGTACTTTATTTTTTAATATAACTTCAAGTAAATTCGATGTACCTTTTATATTTACATCGGTATACTTGCCCAGTTCATACATAGATTGTCCTGTTCCTGTTTCAGCGGCAAGATGGATTATATAATCAATATTAATTAGAGCTGACTCCACATCATTTATGTCGCATATGCTTCCTTTTATTATTCTGCATTTATCTTTAATGTTATTATAAAGATACGATTTTTTATAATCGTTACCATGAATTTGAGGAGAAAAATTATCTAATACGATTAATTCATATGTATTCTTAAGTTTTTCTATGATTGAATTACCTATAAATCCTGCGCCGCCAGTAATAAGCACTTTTAACATTTGATTATCTCCTTTAAAGTTTCAAATAATACTCCGTTTTATGCTTTCTTCAAAATCAACCATGGCATATTCATTTTCATTTGCATATTCATTAGCGTGCTCGAATTTTTATATCTCATATAGTTTGGCGATTTTTGTCATCTTCAATCACTCCTTTAATATGCCAACACCGCTTTCACTTTATTTTCTTAGCTATCTGTTCCACTTGCTCAATGGACAATTCGGTGTCATTGGCGACATCTTCTATTGACATTCCACGTTTTAGCATATTTTCGGCAACTTTTATTGCCTTATTTTGTTCACCCTCTATTCTGCCCTCTATTCTGCCCTCTTTTATGCCTTCTTTTCTACCCTCTAATATTCCGTCTTTTTTCCACACTCTTTGAGCGTCTGCCAAATTAAACTCCATGCTCAACATATTGACCACATCACTCCCATATCGTTCTAAAAATTCCCTTAGCACATTATCTTTTATGCATTCCTTCACCGCTTTTTTCAATGCTTCGCTTAATTCAAGCCCGTTTCCCAAATTTTCCCGCGCCATTGCCACAAACGTCGAATATCCGCTCAACGTGACGCTGCGATCCATGATCTTTGGATTTTGACCTTTGTTGATGTTGTACACCGTCGCTTTCAAATCGAGGCTGTCCGTCTTCTCGATGAACGCATCGGACAGTCGCAAGTCCGATTGTTCCGGGTATTCGTCCATGCCGTTGTACACCACTATGAACTCCGGCGGGAGTATTTTCATTAACTGCGAACTGTACATCGAATCGTTGTCCGCCATCATTTGATATTGCCGTGCGATATACAGCAAAAACCTAAGTGGCATATTCGGGTTGATCGACGACTGGTGCTCGACCAAGACGATCAGCCGCCCGCCCGCCGTAAAGGCTATGTCGTTTTCGCGCCCCGCGAAGATGACGTTTTCCAGCGTGATTATACCTATGTCTTCCGGACTGTAGTCTGTGCCCGCTATCGCGTTGTACAGTTCGCTCAGCTTTTCTTTTTCGCCGAACAGCTTCTTGAAGACGCTGTCCTTGTAGTTTCGCTTCGCGTTGGCTTCTGTGTTTTGATCGTTCATTGTGTGCTGACACTCCGTTTTGTGCTTTCTTCAAAATCAACCATGGCATATTCACTTTCATTTCCCTGCATGCTATAACACAAATCGCCGAAAAGCTTTTCGAACGAAGAAACACGCTTCGAAAGCCGTATCATCGGATTAAATAATTTTGTCGTGGCAATGCGCTTTCCATAGCATTTTGCTATGCAGCGCACAAGCTCCGTCGTATTCACATACTCTTGGTTTTGCGGCAAAAACACGCCGTCATTTTCATCTTCGATTACACCGCATATGAAACTGCATAAATTTTCAATGTATATCATGCTGCGCTTATTTTTATAGTTCGGAAATATCGGCGTTTTTTTCGCCAATTTCACAAGCCTCGGAAAATTGCCTTTGCATCCACTCCCATATACCATAGGCGGCCTGACTATGCACAATTTGAAATCATCGGCAACCAGTTCTTGAAGTTCTTGTTCCGCTTTGAGTTTGCTTCCGCCGTAAAAATCTTTTTTATTAGGCTTAGGCAAAGTATTTTTGTCAATTTCTGAATTAGCTTTTCCGTATACTGCCATGCTGCTCAAAAAAATAAATTGCCTTACCTGTTCTTTTTTTGCCTTTTCTGCCACATTTACGGCTAAATCGCAGTTTATTTCATAGTACAGCGGTTTCATTTTTTTTGTTTGTTTTACATGGGCAATTCCCGCGCAGTGCAAAACGCTGTCATATCCGGCAAAATCAACGCTTCTCCATGCATCGTTTCGGCTACTTGCCATTTTTATTTCAAATTTGTCTTTTGCGAACGCTTCAAATGATTGCCCTATGTAGCTGTCGTCGCCTATTACCAAAATCCTTTTCATTTCTCGACCAATTCATCGTTTTTTTCGGTTTCAGTTTCTTTTTCGATTGCTTCCGGTTTATCATGCGGGCTGTTTTTATCCGGCTTAGCTCCCTCGACCACGCCTTCCCTCCTCAAAACTTTGAACACCGTCATGAAAAAACATTTGCAATCCATCAAAAAACTCACTTTTCGCGCGTATTCGCCGTCAAACTTTGCCTTTAGTTCGATTGGTATTTCGTCGCGCCCGTTCACCTGTGCCCAGCCCGTGAGTCCCGGGCGGATATCGTTTGCGCCGTATTTGTCGCGCTCGGCGATCAGGTCATATTGGTTCCACAGCGCCGGGCGCGGCCCGACTATGCTCATCTTGCCTGTCAGTATATGGACAGCTTGTATTATTTCGTCGAGGCTGGATTTGCGGAGAAACATTCCGACCCGCGTTATATATTGTTCGGGGTTTTCAAGCAAATGGGTGGGAGTGTCTTTCGGGGTGTCGATTTTCATGCTGCGGTATTTGAGCATATAGAAATAGGTTTTGCGGATGCCCACCCTTTTTTGCCTGAAAAATACCGGCCCGCGGCTATCTATTTTTATCGCGACCGCCACAACCAGAAACACGGGAGACAATAAAATGATCCCCAGAAGGCTCAACGCAATATCTATAAATCGCTTAAAAAACTTACGGTATATCAAAAAATTTCTCTCCCGTCTTTATAAAATGCATCATGCCGTTGGGCAAGCGCTATCACCGCCCCCCTTTTCCATATGTCAATTATTGATTATACCACAAAACAAACACCAAATGCAATACCCTGATTATGAATTTGCTGTTACAAATCCATTAAATTATTTTCCATATCCTGTTGCCGTTTCGCGAAAACAATCCTGTTCCCAATTTGCCGGGTTGTTCGCAATGTATTCTTTAATTCGGATGTAATCGGATTCGCTTCGGATTATATGGTCGTGGAACGATTTTTGCCACGGCGAAAACCCCGCCTTTTTCGTGACATATGATTTTAGATTGCGCACGAGGTATTGTAGGGGCGACCGTCCCCGGTCGCCCGCTTTTGGTTCAATGACCATGATGAAATGGGCATGGTTTGGCATGATTACATAACCATCGAAAACGGCAATGCCATTTGCATGATAATATTTGATCGCTGTTTCGATTATCGCTCCGAGATCCGACAATTTCGTATGCGGGCGACCGAGGACGGTCGCCCCTACAATTTCGCCGAATATTTCATTTCTGCCTTTCGCGCAAACCGTCACGAAATATGTGCCGGCTTTTCTGTAATCGTAATCTTTCAAACGATTTGGTTTTCGTTTTGGCAATTCTTCCATATGCAGTACATCCGTCTCTTCTTCGCATATCCCCGCCATACGCCCATTATACCATGCGAAAACAAAAATTTCAACCGTTTTGTTTCATTTTTATTTCATTTCCAAAATTTCTCTTGCAATTTTGCGAAAAAAAGTGTAAAATAGTGTCATGGCGAAATATTAGACCGGAAAGGACAAAAACAAATATGGGTTTGGACAGGATAAACATCGGATCCGAAATTCACGTAAATTTTGTGGAATCCGACAGGTTCAAGACAAATTACATCGAGATCAATGTCATAACGAGGCTTGAAAGCGAAGCCAAAGCCTCCAAAAACGCCCTTTTGGCCATGGTGCTGAAAAGAGGGTGCAGAAACTATCCCACCATGGCCGACATAACAAGGCGCCAAAACGATCTGTACGCGGCGAAGATAAGCGCCTGGACCGCCAAAATCGGCGAGGCCCAGAGCCTGGTTCTGGCTGCGGAAATGCTCGCCGACGAATATTCCTTCGACGGCATGGACATCACCGACGGGGCAATAGACTTGCTCGGCGACATTTTGACCGACCCGCTTTTGGAAGCGGGCGGCTTTAAGGCCGAATATATGGAAACCGAGAAAACGAATTTGGCCGACCAGATACTCGCGCAGATAAACAACAAAAATGCGTATGCGTACAAAAAATGCATCGAAAAAATGTGCGAAGGCGAAAGGTTCGCCATAAACAATTTGGGCAGCGTCGAAGCCGCGGGCCAAATCGACGCCCAAAACCTCTATGAGCACTATATCCATATCATGTCGCGCTGCGCCATCGAAATTTTCTGCGTGGGCAATTTCGGCGGGAAAAGGACCTCGGTGACCCAAAAGTTCAAAAATCTGCTCGGCGGCATAAAGCGCGAAAACATCGAGCGCCATGAAACAGACCTGATCTTGCAGGCAAAATTCAAAGGCGAGACAATAGAAGAAATGGAGGTCAGCCAAGGCAAGCTCGCCATCGGGTTCAGGATGGGGACATCGAACGAAAGTGAAAACTATGCGAAATTCGTTTTGTTCGATGCAGTATACGCGCTGGTGCCAAACGGCAAACTTTTCCAAAACGTGCGCGAAAAACTCTCGCTTTGCTATTACTGCAGCGCCAAAATAGAGGCGGCCAAGGGGATCGCCACCGTTTTGTGCGGGATAGAAAACGAAAACAAGCAGAAAGCCAAAGATGAGATACTGCGGCTTCTCGAAGAGATGAAAAACGGCGAATTCACAGAAGAGGACATAACTGCCGCAAGGCTCGCGGTGACAAATTCATACAAAGAGGTGTTTGACAGCGCGGCGGACATAGTTTCCTGGTATCTGCGGAGGCTGCTTTGCGGGAATATGAAGACGCCGGAGGACGCAATAGGGGAAATAGGCAAAGTCACGAAAGAAGACATAATCGAAAGCGCCAAAAACATGAGCCTTGATGCCATATATTTCCTGAAGGGCACGCTCATCGGCGGCGAAGAAAGCGAGGAAGAATAAAATGGCCAAACTCGTCGAAAACCAAAAACTGCGCGAAAAGTATTACTATTTCAGGCACGAAAGCGGGCTTGACATATATGTGGCGCCCAAAAACCACGCTTCTGCATATGCGCTGTTCGGCACAAAATACGGATCAATCGACAACAAATTCAAAACGGGCGGCGACGCCGAATTTGTGTCCGTTCCGGACGGCATCGCGCATTTTCTCGAACACAAACTGTTCGAAAACGAAAACGGGATAAACGCCGACCAGCTTTTTGCCGCCACCGGCGCGAATTCAAACGCCTACACCGCCTTCGAAAAGACCTGCTACTTGTTTTCATGTTCGGACAACGGGGAAAAATTCGAACAGTCCCTGAAGATATTGCTCGATTTCGTCACGCACCCGTATTTCACCGAGGAGTCCATACAAAAAGAACAGGGCATAATCGGGCAGGAAATAAGGATGTACGACGACAGCCCGAGCTGGCAGGTGTATTTTTTGCTGCTTTCCAACATGTACCAAAAACACAGCGTGCGCCTCGACATAGCGGGCACCGTCGAATCCATATTTCAGATAACCCCCGAAATCCTGTACAAATGCCACAGCGCTTTCTACAACCTGAACAACATGATTTTGTGCGTTGCGGGAAATGTTACCCCCGAGCAGGTAAAAAAAGTGGCGGACATGGCCTTGGCTCCGGCGGAAGCGTTTGACATAGAGCGGTACAAATACGACGAGCCCGAAGGGGTACGGCAAAGCAGGGTGGAAAAAAAGCTGAAAGTTTCAAAGCCGCTGTTTCACATCGGGATCAAAGACCCTGAAACCGGGCTTTTCGGCAATGCGCTCGCCAAAAAGTCCGCCGAGTCGGATATACTGCTGAACATGGCCTTCGGCAAATCGAGCGGCTTCTATACGCGCTTGTACAACCTCGGCAAGATAAACAATAAATTCGAGGCGGGAGCCGAAATCGAGCCGGAATTTTCCCATTTCATACTAAGCGGCGAATCCGACGATCCCGACTATGTGATGGATGCGGCGATTGCCGAATTCGAATCCAAGATAAAAAACGGGCTCGACAGGCAGGATTTCGAAAGGTTCAAAAAAGCGGGCTATGCCGACAGCGTCACCTTGTTCGACAGCACGGAGAACATAGCCAATTCGATGATGAACTGCCTGTTTCGGGGATACGATATCTTGGATCTCCCCGAGATCATCGGAAGCGTGAAATTTGAAGATGTGGAGCGCAGGCTGGATCAAATTTTCAAAAAGGAAAATTTCATCATGTCCGTGATCAGCCCGATTTAGTAGGGCAAGGGCTCTGCTCTTGCCGTCCGTTGCATAGGCAACGAAAGGAAACAAAGTGAATTCAAGTTCCAAAAACAAATACAGAAATCTGGCGCGCTGCAACCCGGATCCCGCAGTGGGCCTGAGCTTAGAGCAGGTGGCCAAAAGAATCGAGGCCGGGGCGGCGAATTCCGCCGGAAGCGGGCTCACGCCGGGCGTGGGAAAAATCATCCTCAAAAATTCGCTGACGCTGTTCAACTTCGTGTACGCATTCATCGCCATCGCGCTTGCGGCAACCGGGAACGCCAGCCAGATACTTTTTATCTGGGTGAGCGTGACAAACACGCTTCTCGGGATCGTGCAGGAGCTATGGGCGAAGCGCGCGCTCGACAAACTGTCGGTTTTGGCAAAGGCTTCCGTGTCCGTGATGCGCGAGGGGAAAATTGCGAAAATATCCCAGGAAGAAGTGGTTCTCGACGACATCATGCTGCTCTCGGCGGGCAGCCAGGTCTGCGCCGACGCGGTGGTGGTCAAAGCGGATCTTCTGGAAATGGACGAATCGCTTCTCACCGGGGAATCCGAGAGGATAAAAAAATCCGAAGGGGATCCCGTGCTTTCGGGAAGCTACGTGGCAAGCGGGCGCGCATATGCCCGGGTGGTTTCCGTTGGCGAAGAGAGCTACGCCCATTCGCTGATCGCCGAAGCCAAAAAAAACAAAAAGAAAATCCCCAAACTCCAGTCAATACTGAAACGCATAATAATGGCGCTGACGATCGTGATCTTCCCGCTGGGCACCGCGCTCTTCGCGGTGAAATATGGCAGGGGCGAGGATTTCCAGAGCGTCATTTTGGGTACTGCCACTTCTGTTTTGGGCATGATACCCGCAGGGCTGATCGTTTTGACCGGGGTCACGATGTCGGTGGGGGCGCTCAAGCTCTCGCAGAAAAAGGCGCTGGTCCAGTCGCTGCCCAACATCGAAACGCTCGCCAGGACCGACGTTTTGTGCCTCGACAAAACCGGCACGATAACCGACGGCACGCTCGCCTTCGAGTACATGGAAGTCTACAACAACATCCCCGAGGAAAACGTGAAACTGACAATATCCGAACTCATGGGCGCGACAGGCGATTCAAACTCCACGGCGAAAGCGCTCTCCGACGCATTCGGCAGAACCGAGAACTGGCCGATAATGACCCGGATGCCTTTTTCCTCCGAGCGGAAATGGAGCGGCGCCACATTTGCCGGAATGGGCAGTTACGTAATCGGCTCGCCCGGCATCATGTTCAAAAACCAGCAGGCGGATTTCTTGGACAAGGCGAACGAGGAGGCGCAAAAAGGGATGCGCGCCATCGCTTTGGCCTATTCGCAAAACGAGATCATCGGCGGACAGCTGCCCGACAGGCTCTTTTGCATGGCGCTGCTGTTCATTTCCGACCATATAAGGGAAAACGCGGCGGAAACTTTCCGTTATTTAGCCGAGGAAAAAATCACGATAAAAGTGATCTCCGGCGACAATCCGAGGACGGTATCCGCCGTGGCGGAAAAAGCGGGTCTTGAAAACGCGAAAAGGGCGGTGGACATGAGCGCGCTTGCAAAGGGCGCGGACTACGCGGAAATCGCCGAAAAATTCACCGTTTTCGGCCATGTAACCCCGCAGCAGAAGCGCGAGCTGATACGCGCGATAAAGAAAAACGGCCATACCGCATGTATGACCGGGGACGGGGTGAACGACATACTCGCCATGCGCGAATCCGATTGCAGCGTGGCGATGGTGGGGGGCAACGACGCCGCAAGGTCGGCTTGCGATTTTGTCTTGATGTCCGACGATTTCGGCGCTATGGCCGAAGTGCTGAAAGAGGGGCGGCGGATTATAAACAACATAGAGAAAATATCCGCGATATTCCTCGTGAAAACCATATATTCCGTGATACTCACGCTGATCTATATCTTTCTTCCCTACCCCTACCCGATCATACCCTTGCAGATGATGCCCGTCAACGAGCTGACAATCGGCATACCTTCGTTTTTTTTGGCGCTGCAAAAAAACTACGCCCGGCCCGCAGGGCAAATGCTCACAAAGATCCTCGAGCACACCCTGCCCGCCGCGATCACGGTGATAATAAACACTATGTACATACAGATCGCGGGCATACTGTTCGAAATCCCCGTTTTGGAATCCTCGACAATGGTGGTGTTCTTGGTCGGGATCGTGGGCTTTTACCTGATGATGCAGCTCGCCGACCCGTTCACCTGGCGCATAAAGCTGATGATCGCGCTGCTGTTTTCCGCGTTTTTGCTGTCGTTTTTGCTCTTTGATTCCATCGCCTCGTTTTTCTTCGGCGGGGGGGATTCGGTTTTCGCCGGATTGGCCGGCAAAAACGTGTTCTTCTATATGCCGCTCGTTTATTTCAGCTATTATGTGCACAGCTTTTTAGGCAAAGTCTGCCGCAAGGCCATGGACGCCTACATGATACTAAAAACGGCGGGTTGGATGAAAAAAGGTAAAAAAGCGTGAAAATCAGGCTAATCCTGCTCCTCTTCCGGCTGCCCCTCGCCTGCATAATCTTCTTCATCTTCGTGGTCGTCATAATCGACGAGCTGGTTGTCTCTGCCGGTCACGGACGCGCCGCCTTCCTCCGCGATGGCGTCTATGGGCGAAAAGTCGGTTATTTGATTCTCGTCGAGCGATATGGATGAAAGCCCGGAAAGCGGAGCGAGCGCGGATATGTCCGAAATCCGGTTGCTTTTCAGCGACAGGTTTGCAAGGCTTGTCAAAGCGCCGAGCGGGGACAAATCTTCTATGTCGTTGTCGTCGGCGTGCAGGGTCATGAGGCTTTCAAGCCCGGACAGCGGGGACAAGTCCGATATGTGGTTGCCGTTGGCGTAGAGCGTTTCAAGCAGGGCGCACTTCTCTATGCCGCCCAGCCCGGCTATGGCGTTTTCGCCTATGTCGAGATATTTGAGGGAAGCCGAAAACACGGGCGAAGCGTCTTCTATTTGGTTTGCGCTCAGGTACAGGTTTTCCGGAGCGAGCCCGGAGAGCGCCGATATGTCCTTTATTTGGTTGTTTGGGAGCGAAAGGTTTTTAAGCTGCGAAAGGTTTCGTATGGGCGAAATGTCTTCGATTTCGTTGGAATTCAAAAACAGGTCGGTCAGGTTTTTGAGTTCTTTGAGCGCGCCGATATCCGAAATTTGGTTCCCGGGCAGATAAAGTTCGGCGAGATCGGTCAGCGAAGAGACAAACGATATATCGGAAACGCCCGCAGTGGTCAGATTCAGCGACTTGAGCCCGGTCAAACTCCCCAAAACGGATGCATCCTCGATGGCGCAGTACTGGACGCTCAGATTCTCAATTGCAAGAAGGCCGCCCAGCGGCGCAAAATCGGTGGCCGCCGCATTGAAAATGACCACGTCGCTGAGCGATTTCATGTTTTCCAAAACGCTCAAATCGTTGAATTTGGACAAATAAGCCGATGGGATCCCGAAATAATAGTACAAAGTGGCGTTTGGCTGGTTTATCGCGATATATTCCACATTCGAAAATTTGGCGAAATCCGAATAGTCGTTTATTGGGATTTCGGATGTGGCGGATTTGAAATAGCCCCCCACCGCATCGTCGTCGTATGCGCTCTGATCCTCGGCTTTTAAATAAGCCAGGGCTTCGGGACCTCCTATGGTGAGTTTGAAGCCTTCCAATTGGAGCCCGAAACTGTTGGAGCCGTAATCGAGGTCGTAATCGCCCTCCAAAATCAGGACTTTGACTTCATCCAAATCTTTTTGGTTCACGAAAGCCGGAAATTTGCCGAGCGCCGAAGACGCCGCCGCCAGAAGCCCTTTGTCCCCGATCAGATCCGAGCTTTGGAGCATATGGTCCGCCGCTACATAACCCCCGATGCCCACCACAAAGAAAATCGAAGTCAGAATGGCGGCCATCCCGTACTTTTTGGAGCCAAGGAAAAAACCGGGAATCGCGGCTATCAGCGCGTATGCCACTATATATGGGACAATTGCCTCGAATCTGAAGATTATGCCGCAAGCGACCATTATCAAAGCGGGCAAAACAAGCGCCGCCGGGTATATGAGGGAGCTTTTTTTCATGGTTGTGCCAGGTGCCTTAGAATTTGCCATTTTTAATCCTCCGCATTTTTATATTTTACAACATGGACAGGATACCATTTTTCGACAAAAATGTCAAGCCTTTTTTTGTGTATTGCGTCAAAAAAAATAAATCTTGACATATTTTTTTGTTTGGGGTATAATACGCATAGCGAATATGGAATAAAATTGAACAAGCAAGGATGGTGTATATAATGGATTATACGACGGTGAGCTCAAGCGAATGGACATACCCGGACACGACAGACTACAAGACGGCGAGCCGGGTTTTGGCTTGCCATGCGGCCCGCGGGGGCTGGCTTTCAGGCCAGATACTCCTGTTCGGGGCGGCGGCCTCCGAAAATATTTGCTGCGAATGGAGCGGCATGTCAGGGCTTGAATTCGAAGTTTATGAGATGGCGCCGATTTTCGTGGGCGAGCCCGGGCTAAAAACGCACGACCCAACCCCGCTCTACCCCAACCGCACCGGCCCGTTCTATATCTACGACTGCATGAAGCCGCTCGGCGCAAAGATATCGGCGATGGAGGGCACGGCTGCGCTGTATGTCTGCGCCCATGTTCCGGAAAGCTTTGCAGCGGGGGCATACGAGGGCGGCCTTGCCATAAAGCTCGGCGGCGAAAAAATCGAGATACCCGTGAGCTTCGTCGTGCACAAAGCGGTTTTGCCGGAGGAGAGCCTGAAATTTTCCACTTGGTACAACCCGCGCCTCACGGAGAAATATCACGATGTCGAGCGCGGTTCGGACGAGTACGCCCGCATCGATCTGCTCTACCACAAAATGATGCGGCGAATGCACATGAATACGCTTAGGGTGGACATCGGCGTCGGGGTGAAACAGACCGGAGAAAACAAATACGAGTTCGATTTCTCGGAGTTTGAGCAATATGTCAAAATGGGCATATCCTTGGGCTTCAAATATTTCAAAACCCCTTCGATAGGCGGAAGGAAAAGCTGGTACGAGTCCACCATCTACGTAAAAGGCGGCGAGCTGCCCTGCCTTTCATATGAAGGGTACGCCTATCTCTCGCAGTATCTCGGCGAATTCGGCAAACTCCTGAAAAACAACGGCTGGACGGATATATTCTATGTCAGCATAGCCGACGAGCCAAACGACGCGAACGCGCTCGAATACAGGGCGTTTTGCGGCATGGTCCGCCATCTGCTCCCGGGGATAAAGCTTTTCGACGCCATGTCCCACGCGCCGGTATACGGCAGCCTCGACGTATATGTGCCGCTCAACTCGGAGTATGAGAAGCACATGGAAGTGTTCGAGCGTTTCCGGGGGACGGGCGACGAGCTTTGGCATTATGTGTGCTGCGGGCCCAGGGGCGAGGGCTACATAAACAGGTTCATGGACTATCCGCTGTTGGCTACAAGATACCTGTTCTGGGGCAACTACAAATACAACCTCGCGGGATATCTCCACTGGGCGGTGAACCAATACCAGCCCGGCCAGGATCCGTTTACAGATAACTGGCCTAAGCATACGAACGCCGGCAATTCGTGCATACTGCCCCCCGGTGACACGCATATAATATACCCGGGCGAGGGGGAGCCCTGGATGTCGATGCGCCTCGAGGCGCACAGGGAGAGCGCGGAGGAATATGAGATGCTTTTGGCCATCGCCCAAAAGGACAAAGAGGCCGCAGACAGGCTGTGCGGAAAATGCTTTTCCGGTTTTAACAGCGTAGAAAACGACCCCGCCATATTCGACGGGGTGCGCGTTGAAATATTCGAGACGCTCGGAAAATTGCAAAATTGACTATTTTGCCCCTGACTTATTCAGTATTTTTTTAAATGCGACAAGCGCCGGCCAGCACAAAAGCATAACCAAAACGAGAGCCGCGAAATTGTCGCCGGTTGTGGGCGCGGGCGAGGCCGGTTCCGGCAAGGCTTCCGTCGCCGGCTGCGCCGGGGCCACCGGCTCCTCGGCTTCGGCGTCGCCGGATTCCTGCGGCGCCTCTTGTTGTTCGGCCGGGGCGGGCGGGTCTCCGGCAAAGGTGCCCACATGGAACACCGCCACGCCGCCCACTTCGTCTTCCAGATCGGGCACATATGCGGCGTACCTGAAAACGGCGAGATATCCACCGTAATCGCTTCTGTCTACGTAATCGGAATGAGCCACGCCCTGCTGGATGTACATATACGCCCGCTGCGGGGGCTTGCCGTCGGGGGTCAGCCTTTCCCACGGAATCCTCAGCTCATATGTGGTCATCTTGGTGGCTTCGTCGCGCGTCACCGCCCCGATATCCAATATTTCATTCCCGTCCCACGGATTGGCGGCGTTTGACTGGCTGCCCGCGGAATAGATGCAAAGCTCTTCGCCGAGTCCCGCCGCGATTCTCGCCCTGTCTCTCATATCGTCGAAATCGTCGGTGACATTTGAGGCGAAGTCGAATTCCAGGTAATCGCCCTGCCATACTTCCGGCCCGGAAAACGGGTTATAGTGGTTGTCGTCCCGATAAGTCGTGCCCACATAAAAATAGCTGTCGTCATATGTGGCGTAGAAGGTCATGTCCTTCGGCAAAACTATGTCGAGGATGTCGTCAAAGCCCTCGCCGTTCCAGTAAACGCCGGGATCGCCGTTGTTCAAGACCGCTATCGGGTCGCCGTATTCGCCCGGATTTATCGTCCCGTCCGCCACGGGCGGGGTCGGGGTTTTGTAGATATTGAAATGGATTTGCCCGTGATCCTGCATATTTTGCGCAGAAAGCGCGGACACCGGAACGCAGAAGAGCGCCGAAACAAGGGTTGCGGTGACAATAATCGCCAATACTTTTTTCATAAATAATTGTTCCCCTTTATATGATTTTATATTTTTATTTTACAAATTCTTCGAGTTCCCGCGAAACCTCATAAAATGCCCCGAGTTCCAAATCCACGGAGGATGCGGGCGGGGCTTTTTGCGAGCGGCAGAAATGGTTTATGTCCAAGTTTTCGAAGAGCTTCAGGTAGCGTTTTGCGCTTTGCGGATATGCCCTGCATTCCATAACCGACATCAAGCCGAGATATTTTTCGAGCCTTTTAGCCCTTTCATCGCGCAAATTTTTGCACAGCCACACATACAGCTCCGGGTGATAGTTGGCCATCACCCCGCAATAGCCGCTGTATCCGGATTTGAGGCTTTGGTACAGCGTGGCCGCGTTCGCGTTGTAGAGCTTGAACGGCGACCCGGCGACGGCAGCGGCGCGGCGCTCCATCATCGCGGCGTCGCACGAAGTGTCCTTCAAAAAAGCGAACCTTCCGCTCTTTGCCAAATAGGCGCATTCGGCCTCCGAAAGCAGCCTTTTTTTCGGGTGGGGGCATTCATATATGCCAATGGGCATCTGCTCCGGCATTTCTTTGATGATTTCGTCCACGGATTTCAAAAATTCGGTTTCGACCCCCTCGTCTTCGAGCCTGTTGCTCACAAACACCACGGCCTTCGGGCCGAGCTCGGCCAAAAGCCGGGCTTCTTTTATCTGGAGCCTTATATCCTGCTCCACATTGCCGCTCACGATCACCTCGGTTCTGTCGCCTGCGGCTTTGATCACGTGCTTTGCGAGATCATATCGCTCTTTAGCCGAAAGCCAAAACATTTCGCTGGATTGGCATACCGCGAAAATGCCGTCCACGCCGTTATTTATGTACCATTCGACCAAAATATCCACTCCGCCGTAGTCTATTTTGCCCTCCTCCGAAAATGGCGTGATCATCGTGGCCCATACGCCGTCTTTTATGTTTTCCATTGGGTTTTGCCCCCCTTTTATCTTAATATCTTCGAATGGGAAATGTTTTTGCCGACTATTGTTGCGGGCGACCGAGGACGGTCGCCCCTACGCTTTGTTTCTGATTTTCGCCGCTCCGAATGCCGATGCCGATGCCGCAAAGAGAAGCAAAACAAGCATGAGCGCGGCATTGTCCGAAGTCTGCGGCGCGGTGGGCGCGGGTGCGGCGGGAGCCGGGGCGGGCTGCTCGGGAGCTGGCTCCGGGGCGGCCTCCGGGGCTTGTTCGGGTTCGGGCTCGGGGGCGGGGTTCTCCGCAGCAAGCCTTTCGGTCCAGTACTGTTCCGGGGTCTTTCCGAAATCGGCGAACGGCTCTTTTCTGAAATGCTCCATGTTGCAAAAGCCGCAAACATACGTTTCATTGCCCGGAACGTCGCCGGGGTCATAGTCGGGATCGTCGGTTATTATCACTTGGTCGATAAAATGGTTGATCTCGCGGCAGGTGAATTCGATCGAGTTGGCGCCCGCCTTTAAATTCATGTGCACCGGGGTGTGGCGGCACTGGTTGTTGGCTTCGCCCCATTCGGACCAGCCGTTTGCCAGCGGTTCGTCGCCGCGCCTGTTGTTTCTTATCCAGTACCATCTGTTGTACATGAAATAATCGGGGTCTTCCTCCCCGGCCGCCTCGTCGAAGTCGAACACCAACTGCTCGCCGTCATAATCGTAGAACACTGAATTGTCGCCTTGGCTCGTATGCCAGACTTTGAGCCAGACATAATAAACGCCGTCGGCCGGAAGGGTGAAATTCACGGTGAAGGACTGGTCGTTTGCGGTGTCGGCCGTGATCATCTTGCCCACCGCCCCGGCGTTGCCGTCGACGATCGTGTATCCGTCGAGCACGCAGTCTTCCGCTTCGATGAACAGCATGAACGTCTCGGCGGCCGGCCTGGCAAAAACGCCAAGCGACAAAGCCGCAGACAACACAGCAGTGAAAAGCAAAATCGCGGTTAGCTTTTTTTTCATAAATAAATAATACCTCCGGAATTGTTATTTAAGTGCAAATTGCAGATGATTGGCGTGAGCTGCATATCCGCTGCACGCAGTCGGCAAAAACATTTACCATCCGAATTTGGGGCTGCTCCCGACTGTATTATACCATATGATATTTTTATTGTCAATAGCCCTTGATTTTTTATTCGTTTAATGGTATAATTTTTTTCATGAATTAAAAATGGAGGCCGCTTTATGATAATTCTCGCAAAAGTGTACAAGTCAGCAAAAAAATACTGGAAATTCATCGCGTTTTCCGCGCTGGTGATGCTTGGGCTCACCGCGATAAACTTAGTCGCGCCCAGGCTCACGCAAAACATGGTCAAAATACTCGAGGACAACATAAAAATGGGCGGCGACGCCGAAAAGCTCTTAGGCGACGTCATATTCATCGCCTCCGCATTGCTCGCGGTATTTTTGCTGCGGGCGCTTCTGACTTTTTTGCAAAATTACGTGAGCCATTACGCGGCCTGGAATTTCGTCGCGGAGATAAGGACAAATATATACGGCCACCTGCAAAGGCTTTCGGTGGGCTATTACCACGACAAGCAGACGGGCCAGCTTATGTCCAGGGTGATGAACGACACCGCCGCTTTTGAGACTTTGATCGCCCATGCGATCCCCGATTTGGTTTCGAGCATCATACTGTTCGTCGGGGTCACGATAATTTTGTTCTGGACGAATCCGGTTCTCGCGGGGCTGACCTGCATCCCGATACCCTTTATTTTGCTCACGACCCCGCTGATAAAAAAGATCAGGGCGATGCACAAGGACGCGCAGGTGTTCGTGGGCGACCTGAATTCGAAATTGCAGGACAATTTTTCGGGCATAAAAGAAATACAGATATTCACCAGGGAAGACGACGAATATGCGGATGTGGGCAAAAAGGCCTCGAAACACGCGGGCGCGCTGATCAAGGCGCTGTTCTACGGGGCCATCATGCACCCGATCATCGGGTTTTTGACTTCGCTTGGAAATGTGATCGTGATCGGCGTGGGCGGCTATCTGGTTTTGTTCGACAGGGGAATGGACATATCCGCCGTGGTGGGGTTCTTGATGTACCTTTCGCTTTTCTACGGCCCTGTGGCCAGCTTTGCGAGGATCATCGAGGATATGCAAGCGGGCATAGCGGGAGGCGAGCGCGTTTTCGAAATCTTGGATGCGGAAACCGACGTAAAAGAAATCCAAAAGGCTCAAGTCCTGCAAAAGGCGGGGGGCTCCATAGCTTTCGAGAACGTCAGCTTCAGCTACAACGAGGACGGGCCGGTGCTGAAAAACGTGAGTTTTGAAGTGCCCGCCAAAAAGATGTTCGCGCTCGTGGGTCCCACGGGGGTGGGGAAAACCACCGTGGCCGCGCTGATCCCCAGGTTCTACGACCCCGAAAAGGGGAGGATTTTGCTCGATGGGCGCGACATAAAAGAGGTCACGCTCAAAAGCCTGCGGGAGAATATAAGCATGGTTTTGCAGGATGTGTTTTTGTTCAACGGCACGATAAAGGAAAATATTTTGTATGGGCGGCCCGGCGCTTCGGACCAAGAAGTCGAAAATGCGGCGAAAATGGCCTGCATACACGATTTCATAGATGGGCTCCCGCAAAAATACGAAACGGTGGTGGGCGAGCGCGGGGTCAGGCTTTCCGGCGGCCAGAAACAGAGGATATCGATAGCGCGCAGCCTTTTATGCGGCTCGCCGGTGCTGATCTTGGACGAGGCCACTTCCGCGGTGGACACCGAAACCGAGCAGGAGATTCAGGACGCCATCCAAAAAATCGCGGGCTCATGCACCTTGGTGGTGATCGCCCACAGGCTTTCCACCGTCAAGCGCGCGGACTGCATCATCGTGCTCGAAGAAGGCGAAGTGAGGGAAACGGGCAGCCACGACGAGCTGATAGCAAAAGGAGGCGCCTACCGGCGCCTCGTGGAAATGCAGAACATAAAAAATTAGAAGCAATATCTTTTAGTCAAGCTGCAAAAATTTTTCGTTGAAATTGGCGAACGCCTTTTCGAACGCACCCAAATTTTTTTCGTAATACGACGTTATGTCGGAAGTTCCGCCATGAATCTGGTTCAATAGCTGATTGATGCCATTGAGGCTTCCGGAATACAGAGTCCCGGGCGTAAGAGTGCTTCCAGCGACGAGAATATCCAACATTTGCGAAGATTCCTCGTCTCGGTTGTATTTGTTTTTCAGCGCCACTTCAAAATACGCGGGAGTGACCGTTCTGTAGCCCTCGGCCGCAAGCGCTTCCGTGACCGCCCCTATCACCGCATACTTTTCGGGATCGGCCGTGACGGGAACGCACAGCAGGGAATGATCGTTATGGGGATGCGTGTAATACCCGTCCTGTGATTTATCGTATTTCGGATAGGGCAGTATTCCGTAATCCGAGGCCATATCCCTGAAAACTTCCGACCACTTCAAAAAACCCCCGTTAAATAAGGCCTGATCGTTGGTGAAAATCTGTTTTCCCCATACCCAGTCGGTGTCGTCGAAAAGTTTCATCGGATACGATGCCCGGTCATTCCAAAATGCGTGTAATTTATCGTATGCGCTCACGAATTTCTCGTTGTAAACCGCGAGCTTGAGCGTTCCGCCGCTTTCTGTTTCGGACAGAGGCAGCTGAAAGGCTGACAAATAAACATCGAACGAAAGCGATAAGTGACCGTACAAGTCTTCTTTATCGTATATTCCGTCTCCGTTTAAGTCCTTTGAAACGCTTTTGGCGATTTCAGAGTATTTGTCAAATATCCATTCTCCGTCAAGCACCAGCTGATACAGATTCGGAATGGCGAAGTCCTGCGCGATGGTCTTGTTAAAGAAAATGCAATTTATGCCCCTTAAAAGGGTGAGCGTGTATTCTCCCGTTATAAAGTGCGCTTTATTCGCGATTTCCAAATTTGCCGTTATGGAATCGGGCCACCACGGTTTTTCATAATCTATATGCGGAAACTTGGCAAGGTTTACAAAATTGCCGTCGAGGGCGAGCGGAGTCGTATAATATGCGTAACTCGCAATGATATCAAAGTCGTCGCTTCCCGAGTTGATGGAATTTCGTATGGCCGAAAGAAAAATGCCTTGTTCGTTCCAGCCTCCCATTGTTTTCACGGGAACGATTTTTGCGTTGAGCCTGTTTTCAACCGACATTTGCCGCCTGTATAATGCGTCGTTGACCACCTCGCCGATTTCCTCCGCGATAAACTCGCAGTTGTAATCGTCGTCTTCCCTGCATAAAACCCTGTATTCGGCGCCGCCGAAATCAAGATTGTCCGGCAGGTTGTCTCTGTAGTTTTCACGATTGCGTTCATCGGAACTCCCGATAGATCCGTCCGTCGGCGATTCCGGCGAAACAGACGAGTCAGCTTCGCCGCTGTTCAATGATGCGCCGTCCCCGCCATTGCAGCCCGCAAACGATATGCAAAACGCAAGCAAGACAGCCGAAATTACTTTTTTCATCTGCAAAATATCTCCTTTCCATGCACCCATTTTAACCCATTTTTTGCTCTTTTTCAATCCCTTTTATGTGAAATTTTTGCTAACTTTTCCCCTGCAGAAAGTCTACAACGTCAACGCAGGGCGTAACCCTAAAATCATGCGATGAAGCAATACATTGCACGAGTATTCTGCGTTATTTCAAAGAATTTTATATTATTTGAAACTTTTTTTGTGTTACTCGCCGTTATTATAGTGAGAGAATAATTATTCTGACAAAATAACCTTTATTTAAAAAGACGAGGCGGTGATACAACAATGATTGATTCAAAAATCATCTCAATGAAAGACGGCGATATAATGGCTGGCTCAGATATAGTTTCGCGGTTCAACGAAATATATGATTCCACAAATAAATATATATTGGCGTTTATTACATCGAAGTGCGGCAATACAGCCGATATAAACGATATTTTTCAAGAAACCTATATGGAATTATATCAGCTTATGAGCAAACGCGGGGCAGATTATATAACAGCCGAAAAAGCACTTGTGACAAAGATAGCGAAACAAAAACTCGCCCGGCATTATTCATTGGCGAAACGGTTGCAAATGTTCATCCCTATTTCGGCAAGAAAGAAAGACAGCGACAACGAAGAAATCGACTTGTCCGACGCGGCTGCGGATTCATTTTTGGCCGAGGACAGCACGGAAGACTACGTGGTAAATCAAATATTGGTGGAAAACGCACGAAAATTCATCCAGACAAAACCGGCGGAGGTCGAAAAGATATTTTATCTTTTTTACGATGTAGGGCTGACTATTCCCGAAATCGCGGAAAATCTTTCATTGAGCGAATCGAGCGTCAAAAACAAGCTCTACCGCACCGTCAAAGAATTGCAGAATTTATTAGAAAAAGAGGTGTAATCACAATGAAAAGAAATGAATTTTTCAAGCAGATTTCCGGCGGCAGAATGCCGGATATAGAGCAAGTCCGCGCAAATTGCCTCAATCAGGAAACGAGCGGAATATCGGCGGGAAACGCAATCAATACAAGAATCAAAAGGCAATCGTGGAAAAAGGCGATCATAATAATCGCCGCGACAGGATTATTAATATTTACTGTTTCCGCGATGGAGGGAATCATCAATAATCTGACATTCAAAGGATTTGACGCGAACCAAGTCTATACGTTAAGTCCTCCGCACCTTGAAGGCAGAGAATTAACTGCTGTCTGGTCGTTTGAAATCAAAGACCGGGCGGTAAGTAAATACCAGCAGGAAGTGGGCGCATATTACGGCTCCGGCAAAATGGAATGGGTGAATTTCAGAACGCTCGGCGAAGCCGAACAATATCTCGGCTTTACTCCGTCAGAGCTGAATTATCTGCCCGAAAACGGCGTATTTGACAAAGTAGTGTTAAATGGAGCCGCGAGTGATTATTATGATAAATATACCTGTCATATATATTATAAGACGTATCAGGATAACGGAAGCCCTGCTGAAACTTTTGCCCTGACTGCACAATATGTCGGCAAAAACGCGACAATAAAAGTTGATACTACGAATGGCATTGAAAAGATAACATTAAATAACGGCATTGAGGCGTTATTATTGACGGAAATATATATGCCGTATGATATACCAATGGCTCTGCACCGAATCATGTGGATCAAAGACGATATAGCATACGAAGTCGGCGGAAGTTTCGAGAGAGATGAAATGATCAAAATGGCGGAATCGGTTGAGTGAACAGCAATGGGGCAGATTTTCTGCCCCTGCACCGTTTTTCCAAATATAACGGAGCATGGAAACACGGCGGAACAGGTTTAAATATCATTCCGATGTGTGCTTTCTTCTTTTATATGCCTGTCGAAAATGCTTATTCGGTACGCTTACCATCATTCATATCTTACCCTAAATTGAGTTCCTTTTTCAAATTCTCATGCGTGATATAAGGCTGGTAATCCTCATGGTTCTCTTTATAAGCATTTATAATTGCTGTTTCCTCCTCTGTTGGAATATCCGTAGGAAATCCGAATTGCATTTTAATAATTTCCCAAATTCTTTCGGCGTCTTCTTCGCTCATAACAGTAATTGCGCCCAAAATTCTTTCTTTCATAACAGACATTGTAAGCCCTCCTATTTATATATTTGTCCACGATTATCAATATCAATAATATCTATAATATTGCCGGAAAAATCGAATATAATCCGATAATTTCCGACCCGTAAGCGATAACCGGTTATCCCTTGCAGTTTTACAATATCACCTGCGGGTATTTTTTCAATAGCGGTCATAATCCTGACCTGTATAGGTTGGTTTTGTTTTTTTAGAAATTTCACAGCTGCTTTTGAATATTTAATTTCCACATCACACCTCTTTAATTATTCATCTTTTATGTTAAACGATTTTATAATCTTTCAATGCTTCTACGCTTTTGATACTGGTAACATCAATACTTTTTTATTCTGCATATAAATTTTGTTCGCACTTTGCGGAAATTCAAATACTGTATGTTTTGCTTATTTTCTTAGTACAAACGAACTTGTCATAGCGTCAATGGCAGCCGCCTTTTTATACGCCGTTTCAATATCAAATCCGCATTGCGTAGAATATATTTTTTCGGAAAGATAATAAAAGAAAAGTAGAGCAAAAACAAGCGCGCCGTTATCTGTCGCGACTGTAGATGCAATATATATATTGTTGTTCTTCGCAAAAGCCTTCGCCATATCTTCATGGCCGTAATAACAACCCAAGCCTATAATACAGGTATCTGTCAATTTCAAGTATTTGTTTATCTCATTGAACCCGAAATTACCCCGTGGCTCATCGGGGAAATAAATATCTTCGCCCAATTCCCCCATAATTATCTCGCCGTTTTCCTCGCCATGACCTGAAATAATCATAAAATCAAATTTAGTTATCGTTTTGCCTCCGAGAATATCTATTAAATCCTGCGGTCTGCCAATACC
>Ga0082212_10002693_pt1 | contig 25663 bp, 19 predicted proteins | sample TergutNt197P3_FD_71548 | JGI IMG/M metagenome (GOLD analysis project Ga0082212, IMG submission 71548) | Neocapritermes taracua P3 segment gut microbial communities from Petit-Saut dam, French Guiana - Nt197 P3 | ecosystem: Host-associated > Arthropoda: Insects > Digestive system > Gut ...
GATGTTTTTTTTCGCTTTCATGAGCCAATGCCATAAAATCCTGGATTTGTTTTATTGCGGTTGGGTTATTGTTTTTAATTGCATTGTCAAAGACGGGACCCATCTTGCCAAACTCTGCTATAAGGTCTTTGGTGCCCAAGGCCTTTTCAAATTCACTTGCAATTTTTTCGAACTGTTCATTGTTTTGTCTATAAAGCGCAATGGTGTTCAGGGCGCGTGCCGATTGCATATCGTGGTGATTAACCAATAATTCTTTTCGCCCATCGACGGTCACTGTCATATTTTCATCCCACATTTTTCCATATTCGGCGTTTGGATTTTGACCCGAGGAGTGAAAAACCGTGTTCCAAAATTTTTCATCGCCGACCCTTTCAAGCAACACATTATCGTAATAGGGACTGTATGCCGAATTGATGAAATTTGCGTCAAGTCCGTTGACAGATATGTCGGCATTGGTATATTTGGCGACAAGCAATTCGGTCAAGGCCTCGCCAAGTCCAAAATGGTGTCCGGTCTCATGTATGGTCTCTCTTGCCATAAAACCAGGATTATCAATTAGCCCAGCCACAGTAATAATGCCAGGACTGTAAGAACTTGCCCATGATTGCGGGAATTTGTATTCCGCCGTCGTGAACCCCCGTTCCAATTCTTTGCTTGAAAATGGAATGAATTCGGAATATTCGTCGCGGGAAAAGCCGTCGACAAATGCGGCTTTCATTTCGTCGCTTTTTTGTTTTTGTTGCTGTTCCGTCAAATTTTGCCCAATAATTCCCGGTACTACATCCATCAGCGACGCATGCAACGCCCCGAAAGTGTCGTATTTGTCGTCGTTGATTTCGATTTCTTGTTCCCGCGTATAGACACAATTCACGGTTTTGGGGTCGCTGTCGCGGTAATTTGTGCCGTCGCCTTGTGCGGTGACGCTTGCGGTGAATGTGCCGCTTTCTGGTTCGGTGATTTCGTATTGTAGCGCGGTTACTTGGGCAGTTTTAAGGACGGTGTCACCCTCGCGCAACGTCATGGTGTACCCCGTTGAATTTGCCACGGCACTCCATGTCACCAATTTGGTTGTATCGCTGTAGCTTAGTTGGGACATAACCAATTTTGTGGGCTGTGGAGGATTTGGTTTTGGGTCGGGTGTGTTGCCACCGCCTCCGCCGGAACATGACACAAAGGCGAGGGAGAGTGCCAGAATTATCGCCGATAAAGCGGATATAGGTTTGGTCATATGCCAATACTCCTGATTAAATTGAAAAAGGCCATTGGGGAACCTGTAGCTGTATGACTTGTGTTTAGGGTTATTGTTGCTGGTTGTGGGCTAAGGTAGTTGAAACTATTTCCAAAGATCAAAGTATAGCAGTTTCACTTTAGCAATTTAACTTTTTGTAGTTTAGTGTTAATTCCAGCATATTTGCAAACAGCTTTTGACCACTGATCACTTGCCACTGGCCACTTGTGCCCTAGGGGAGTATACGCCAAACACAAAAAACCACGGCCATTATGAACTACCAAAAGTAGTATAACTATAGCAGTTCATCTAAAACTGATATATTAGTTTTTTGGAGGGGTTATGGCTGAGTGCTTCATCCATGAAATCAGGGCTTATGAATTACTTGGCGAGGCAGGCCTGAGGGTGGCTGAATGGGGAGTTGTGAAGGACTCTACCGATATTAAGTCGTTACCATTTTCTGCCGGTGCACCAGTTGTAATAAAGGGAGTGGCGTTAGATGTATGGCATAAGTCTGATTTGGGGCTGGTTGCCTTTGAAGAGTTTAACTCGGATGTTATTGCTAAACACCATGAACGCATGAAGTCCATTGCTGTGAATCATGGCATATATACTGGCACCTTAGTTGCCCGTAAGGTAGATTTTAAGCGGCTCAGTGGTCAGCCAACCGAAGCCCTCGTTGCAGTGCGAAAAACGCCAGAGGCTGGTTGGACGATTGTGATGGGTATTGGAGGTATTCTGACAAATGCCTGGGGCGAAGAGATTGCCCCCTTGCTTTGGCCTGTGTCAATGACAAGCCCCAAAGAGGCTATTGGCGATTTTAAGAATCATTGGTTGGGCAAAACCTGGCTAGGTAATCTGAGGCAGGGAAGGGCGTTGACTGATGAAACTAAACTGGTGCCATTTTTTGAGGGTCTGTGGCGTTTGGTTGGCTTACTTGAACGGGAAGGGGCTTCATTACTTGAAATGAACCCAATTGTTTTGGACGAGGAGGGCATACCCACTGCCTTGGATGGGGTTGGGACTATCGAACCTGTTACTGAAGTTCAGCAAGTAACAACCTTTAACCCAATCGTGGTGCGGGAGTTGTTGTTGCGCCCAAAGTCAATTGCGTTGGCAGGTATTTCTAATAAGCCCGGTAATCCAGGGCGCACCATACTGGATAACTTGCTTTTGGGGGGGATGTGTCGGGAGGGGATTGTTCCCATTAAACCCGGAACTCCTGAAATTGATGGCCTACCCTGTCTTGATAGCGTTGAAGACTTGAAGGCAAGGCCGGTTGATATTTTGATCGTTAGTCTGCCTGCCAAGGTTGCGGTTGAGACTATCGAACAATTATGCAATCAGGGAGGCGGGGCGGAAATAGTCTATCTTGTGTCTGGGGGCATAGGCGATGGTGCAGATAAATCAGGGTTTGGTAAGCGAGTACAGGACTTCCTTTGTAACCGACGGGCTACAAACCAGTGGACTCCGCTTATTATTGGCCCCAATGGATTGGGTTTTTTAAGCTCTGACAAGAAGCTCAATACACTCTTTATACCTGATGAAAAATTGCCTGCCAGATTACCTGGAGGGCCATTAGCACTTGTCAGTCAGTCCGGGGCTTTTTTGGTCAGCCGCTTGTCTGCCTTACCATTTTTGCCAATGCGGTACGCCTGTTCCATAGGTAATCAAATGGATTTGAAACTGTCTGGCTTTCTAAAGGCACTCGGCAGTGATCCAGACCTAAAAGTTTTAGCAACCTACGTTGAGGGTTTTGCTCCCGGCGATTTGATGGATTTTGCTACAACTGCCAAAGAATTGATTAATAATGGCCGGCGTGTGGTGCTCTATAAGGGCGGGCGAAGCCAAGCGGGCATGGAGGCCGCTAGTAGTCATACGGGTGCATTGGCAGGTGATTGGGAATTGCAAAAGGCATTATTAGTTAGGGCTGGTGTGATAGTTTGTGAAAGCCTTGCAGATTTTGATGCGGTTTTGGCATGGTTGGCATCTTTCCCGGAAGGGAAACCCCGAAAGGTGGCTGTTGTTACAAATGCTGGATTTGAGAGCGTTGTAAGTGCTGATATTGTAGAGGGAAACCTGGAGGCGGTTCATCTTTCAGAAAAGGATGTTTCTGCTTTAACTTTAATTATTGAAAAAAATGGACTTTCGGGTTTGGTAGGGGCACACCTGCCCCTGGATTTGACTCCGATGGCAAGTGAAGCCCCATATCTGGAGGGGATAGAGCTTGTTGCCAAGGGGGAGGCCGATAGCATTGTTGTTGGCTTAGTGCCTTTAACACAGCGACTCAGCACCCAAGACCCTGAAAAAATGGACGGTTTCGCAAAGTCAATATTGGATATTGCCCACAAGACCAACACCAGAATTGGCTTGGCGGTTGATGCTGGCTCTGACTATGAAGTGTGTCGAAAGTCTATTATGAAGGCGGGACTGCCCTTGTTTAGTACGGTAGAGAGGGCGTTGTTAGGGTTGAAGAAGTTATAAGCAATTACGGTGGAGGGATTATTATCACATGCGAAAGAGCCGTTATGAAATGTATACTGTTGAATATGATGTTTTGAACCAAGTATTCTCTTAATTGAGATATAACAACATTTTTAGGAGGTCTGCATGAATTTCAAACTCTTTTTGGCACTATTTGCTGTGCCATGTATGGTTGCCCAAGCTCAGGAGGGCAATCCTTTTTTTCAGGAGTGGAAGACACCATTTCAAGTTCCTCCATTCAGTGAAATAAAGGAAGAGCATTTTCTGCCAGCTTATAAGGAAGGCATGGCAAGGCAAAAAAAGGAAGTGGATGCTATTATCAATAGCACAGCCACTCCGACTTTTAAGAACACTGTTGAAGCCTATGAAAGGTCAGGCTCTCTTCTGCAAAAAGTTTCTTCTGTGTTTGGCAATCTGAGTGGCGCGGAAACTAATTCAAAACTACAGGCTATTAACCGCGAATTAGCACCGCTTCTCTCTGCTCATGGAGATGATCTCCGCTTAAATGAAAAACTGTGGTTGCGTGTAAAAGCAGTTTGGGAAAAGCGGACGACTGAAAGGCTGAATCCGGAACAGGCCAGACTTTTGGAGCGCACTTACAAGGGCTTTGTCAGGGCAGGAGCCAACCTGTCACCTGAAGCAAAAGAAAAAATGAGAAAGGTTAATGGCGAACTCTCTATGCTGTCGGTAAGATTCGGAGAAAATTTACTGAAGGAAAACAATGGATTTCGCCTCGTGATCGATAACAGGGCAAATCTGGCTGGCCTACCTGATGGGCTTATCGCCCAGGGTGCTACAGATGCTAAGGCCGCTGGCATGGAAGGGAAGTGGGTATATACTCTGCAATCTCCTTCAATCTGGCCATTTTTAACCCATTCTGAAAATCGCGAACTCAGGAAACAAATGCTCAATGGCTATTTGACTCGTGGCGACAAGGGCGATGATGTTGACAACAAAAAGATAGCCAGCAGGATAGCGGCCCTGAGAGTTGAAAAGGCCAATTTACTTGGCTACAAAACATGGGCTGATTTTGTTTTAGAAGAAAATATGGCCAAAGACCCCAAAGGCGTATACAACCTCTTGGATTTGTTATGGAAGCCTGTCATGGAAAAGGCCCGCCAGGAGCTGGCAGAGCAACAGGCCATAGTGGATGCAACAGACGAATATATCAAGATAGCCCCCTGGGATTGGCGTTTTTATAGCGAAAAGGTGCGAAAGGCCAAGTTTGATCTGGATGAATCTGAGCTATCACCATATTTTGCAATAGATAAAGTGCGGGATGGTGCTTTTCAAGTTGCCACAAAGCTATTTGGAATTACATTCCATGCACGTAATGACATCCCTACCTATCATCCTGAGGTTCAGGCATTTGAAGTAAAAGAAAAAACTGGTCGCCATTTGGGAGTTTTCCTTGTTGATTTCCACCCCAGACCAGGGAAGCGAGGCGGGGCCTGGTGTAGTACATATCGAGGAGCCCATAAGGATGAAAGAGGTAGGCAGGTGACACCAGTAGTGGTAAATGTTTGCAACTTTACGCGGCCTGCAGGTGAGGCTCCAGCATTGCTGACATCAGATGAGGTTCGCACGCTGTTCCATGAATTTGGTCATGCTTTACACAGCCTTTTCTATGCTGGCTCCTATCGCGGGATAGCAGGCACTCCTAGAGATTTTGTGGAACTGCCCAGCCAAATAATGGAAAATTGGGCTACCGAACCTGAAGTACTAAAAATGTATGCTCGCCATTGGAAGACCGGTGCAGTTATGCCAGACGCATTGATAAACAAATTAAAGAATGCAGACAAATTTGGCAATGGTTTTGGCAGGGGAGAATATTTAGCCGCCAGTTTACTGGATATGGATTGGCATACCTTGACAGATACAAAGGAAGTAGACGCTACTGTTTTTGAAAAGCAAAGTTTGGCAAAAATGGGTTTGATCAAAGAGATTCCGCCTCGCTATCGCACGACATATTTTAATCACATCTGGGCTAGTGGCTATAGTGCTGGTTATTACGCTTACATCTGGTCTGCTGTGTTGGATAGTGACGCATTCCAAGCGTTTAAGGAAGCAGGTGATCTCTTTGACCAAAAAACTGCGGATAGTTTCCGTAAGGAAATTCTCAGCCGAGGTGGTATTCAGGATGGGGCAGATCTTTATAAGAATTTCCGTGGCAGAGACCCAAAGGTAGAAGCATTGCTTGATAAATTAGGTTTGAGATAGAGCCTATCTGGAGCCAATCGCAAAACATTATCGTTTTGTGGTTGGCCCCACGATTTCACCACCCTCCTATACATCGTTGCAGTTATAACTTTCTAAGGCAAACAGCAAACAGCTATGAGCAGTCAACAGACTGACGCTATCCCAAAAATGCTTTGAGGGTTTTTGAATACCTTGGGTGGCGAATTTTTCTTAAGGCTTTTGACTCAATCTGCCGGATTCTTTCACGGGTTACTGCAAACTCGCTTCCTACTTCCTCAAGTGTGTGCTCGGAAGCCTCGTCTCCAACGCCAAAACGCATTCTCAATACTTTTTCTTCTCGTTCAGAAAGTGTTTGCAAAACGGTATTTACTGTTTCTTTTAGCCGCTGTTGGGTGACTTGTTCTACTGGAGAAATGACAGCTTTATCTTCAATAAAATCCCCTAGATGACTGTCTTCTTCTTCTCCGATGGGGGTTTCGAGGCTAATAGGTTCCTGGGCTATCTTCATTACTTTTCTGACTTTGGATACAGGCATATCCATTGCCACTGCAATTTCTTCGCTGATGGGCTCCCTGCCAAGTTTTTGTACCAGTTCTCTTTGTGTTCGTATCAATTTGTTTATTGTCTCTATCATATGTACTGGGATGCGAATTGTGCGCGCCTGATCTGCTATTGCCCTTGTGATAGCCTGACGAATCCACCATGTTGCATAAGTACTAAATTTGAAACCTCTGGAATATTCAAATTTATCTACAGCCTTCATTAGTCCGATGTTGCCTTCTTGAATTAAATCTAAGAACTGCAACCCTCTATTTGTATATCTCTTTGCGATAGAGACCACCAGGCGCAGGTTAGCTTCTATCAGTTCTGCCTTAGCGGCACGGCTAATACTTTCTGCCTGTTTTAGCTTTTGCACGTCTATATGAAAATTTTCACTATCTGTTTCATATCTTTTGAAGAAGCGGTTCAATTCGTTTGTAATGGAATTGATCTCTTTTTTGTATTTTTCTTTTAATGAGGCAAACATGGGGTTGGAAACACGGTCTTTTAGCTCTCTAAGTCTGCGTTCACCATCTCTCACTTTTTCATGGTGCTTCATTATTTTGTCAATCAATCGAGTGATGGCAAGGCTATTAAGCCCTAATCGCCGTATTTGTCGGCTGACTCTGGCGCGGCGAAAAAGAATCTCGCGTTCAATTTTCTTTTTTTTCTTTGGGGGATATTGGTTTGCGATTTTATCGGTAAGTAACTCTTGTAGGGCTTTATCGTGTAACAGCAATTTTAAAAACTGATGGTGTACGTGCTGTGTAGCTGATGTAGTTCCAGCATCTTCATCCTCGTCGATTTCATCTGATAACCCGACCACCTCTCGAATTTTTCCCGGATTATCTTTTAGCATTTTCCCGATGTCAATCAGCAAGCTAGAAGCCAGCCTACTACGAGATAGCGACCTCATTACACCCCTGATGCCGACTTCTATCCGTTTTGCAATTTCAACCTCATCTTCCCGTTTTAGCAGAGGAACTGTCCCCATTTCCTTGAGGTACATTCGTACAGGATCGTTAAATTTTTCACCCTCGGCGGCATCCAGATCAATGTCAATTCCTTTTTCTTTGTCAACCTTGCTTAATAGGTCGAAGGGAACTGACATTTCAGCCTTGGCAACCCTTCCGGCTTCCAGAGCTTCTTCTTTATTGATGCCGACTCCAATGCCCAGTCGAAGAAACATTGATTCTACTTGTTCAATATCTTCAACAATGGAGTTGGTTTCAGGCAGAAAGTTATTTAGTTCATCTAATAGAACATAACCGCGCTTCCGGCCTTTGAGGATGAGTGCTTTTGTGAGTGAAAAATACAATTCGCAGGGAGTACTAAAAATCATCAAAACCTCAGAACCTTTCAGTATAGTTTACTGGGGCGGAAAATCAAGTCATTTTTTTTGTCCGATTGATTTGGGAAGTGTGTGCTACTAGCGTATCGCATTTCGCCTCAATATAGATACCCGATGTAATAACTCAGTCATATGTTTTTCGAGGCGTTCGACGGATTCGGTATTTTGGAATATTTCTGGGGATAATTGTCGTTTCTTTAATTGGTCAATTTCCCTTATGAGGTATGCTTTTTCTAAGTTGACAAGCGATTTTTCCAGAGTTATTCCTGAACTCCCCTTACTCGTCCATGTGGTTTCTAGTTTTCGGAATGCCCCCAACATTTCTTTGGATAATAAAGATATATCCCCGTCGCTATCTAGCAGTGTTTGCAAGAGATGCGCACCATTAAGGTATTCCCACCAGCTAGCAGGTTGAGAATTGATTTCAAGTCTACTGCTGTCGGATTGACACAGAATAATCAAGGGTTTTAGCAACTCGTCTACTTCGATTTCTTCTGTGTGGTTAGTTGAAATTTGTTTATGATTGTTATTGTTTTGTTCGGTATACCTATTAAGGGCACGATTGAATTCATGTTTTGGAATGCTAAGATCGGCGGCAATGCTCTGCAACAAAATCCAGTTTTCTTGAGTTCTGGACATAAAGGAGTAATATTCAACAAAAATTTGGAAAATCTCCATTCTGTCAGATATTTTTTTAATGTCTCGGCTCTCTCTCGCACGATCCAGAATAAAGCCTACCCAATCTGGTGCATGTCGTAACATTTCTTGAAAGCCATCTGCTCCGTGCTTTATACACCACGTGTCGGGATCTTCACCTGATGGAAGTAGCAGAAGGCGAACATCAAAGCCTAAAGGTAAGGCTATTTTTAGAGATCTATCGGTAGCTCTTTGGCCTGCAGAATCTCCATCAAAGCACAAGATAATGCGCTTAGTATATTTTGCGATGAGCTTGAGTTGAGCTTCCGTTAATGATGTACCAAGGGGTGCAACCGCTTGGAAAATACCCTCCTGATGTAGTTGAAGGACATCGAAATATCCTTCTACTATCAATGCACCCTCGCGGAGGTGACTCTTTGCTGTATGGAATCCAAACAGGGTTTCACTTTTCTTAAAAAGATGTGTTTCACGAGTATTTAAATACTTTGGATTTTCATCGCCCAATGCTCGGCCACCAAAGGCTACCAGATTTCCACGTGCATTGTGGATTGGAATTGTTAGTCGATTTCGCATGAAATCTATTAGGCTTCCTCTATCAGTGCGAATTGCCAGTCCTGTTTGTTCTATCAGTTCTGAGCTATTACCATGTTTACGCAAATGATTTACAACATTTTCCCATCCATCGGGAGCGACTCCGAATCCTGCTTGTGTGGCAAATGGTTCTTTGATGCCTCTTTGTTGCAAGTAATCCTGAGAATGTCTATCTTCCTTTAAGCGATTTATGAAGTATGACTGTGCAATTTCGAGTGCCGACCGAATTTTTGTGTCTAATTCGTCTTTGGCTGGGTCGTGAAAAACTTTTGTTTTAGGCAGAACAATTCCAGCAATTGTTGCTAATTGCTCTTTTGCCTCGTAGAAACTCAATCCTTCACGCTCCATCAACCAATCAAACGCGTCTCCATGTTTATTACATCCAAAGCAACGATAATAACCTTTCTCTGGCAAAACATGAAAGCTGGCCGTGCGCTCTGAATGAAATGGGCATAAGCCAATCCAAGCGTTACCCTGCTGACGCAACTTGACCAGTTGCCCAATTATCTCAACTAAATTAACTCTGCTTTTTATCTGTTGGATTATTTCTTTATCCTGCATCATTCATCCCATTCAAATAGCCTAGACTGAATTGTCTTGCTAAAGCCAACTGGCGGGAATTCGTTTTCTGGGTCCCAAGGAATATTCGGATGAAATCGTCCTGATAGAGGTATGTCTGGCGGTAGCCACTTGATGGCAGGAATTGCTTCCAGGCTATTTAAGAAATAATGACAATCTTCTGGGGATGGTATTGCTGGGACTCGAAGTAGGGCAACCGGCGGGTCAGATATGATTTTGCTTATTGCCTTTGGAAGAGATGCCCGAGATTCCAGTGGGCTTTTTTTCCTCGGATCGGCTGAAATTCCAGGTGAAAAGCTGGGATGCGAAGGAGGTAAACACAAATTATTGTGCCAAGGGAATCCATATTTCAATGCCTGTTCTGCTAGGATTCCAGCGATTACTGTGTCATGGTTTACCCCGAGTTGAATATTGCATTTTAATGTTTCGCTTAGATGAGCCTGTAGTGTTGAAATGTTAGTAGCAAGATCATCCCATGTCTGACCAGAAAGCTGGTATTCCCACCCTCCTGTAATAGATAAGTGCCACGATGTTTGGCGACGCTGAAACGGAATGAATTGTGGCCATGCCCCAGCGTTGATGCGAAGGCTCATACATCGCTCGATATGGGCTTGAGCATCTTCTATAGCTATAATGAGGCTTTCTGCTTCTAGAAAATTTATCGCGGGGGCTGGGATAACTATTTCGCCCCATAGCATATTCCCGATGCTGTCCTCATGCTCTGGCGAGACATGGCCAATTCCGGGTAGAGACCATCCAACTTTCGATTGTGGAACCCATCCGATAATCCCTTTGCGCCATTCTGCAGATGGTTCTCCTTTTGGTTCTTCTGGTGAGTGGTACCAAATATTTAAGGGAGAACTAAGAGGGCAAAATTGTTGATGTTCCTTTACATGAAGATGGAGTCTTGGATAGAGCGACAAAATATTATTAACAATAGACAACAAATGAGAATTTTCTCTTGATAGCAAGTTTTCTGGATTATCCCAGAGCAGGGAAATGCCTCCTGGTAATACCTCTTGCAATTCTCCTAATTGTTTAAGAAATAGCGGCAGACTTGTGTTAGCTAGGTTAATCCAATCTAGCTTGTGAATACTAAACCACCCAGCCCAGGGGGTGTCTTGTGCTGTCTGAATTATGAAGCCACGACCTTCCTTAATCATAAAAATTTACCTTTGGTGGAAATGTAGGGCGACCAAATTTCCCTGGTACATGCAGGTTATTCCATGCTTTTCTAAGGAATAGAATTGCGGCTTCCGCGGCTTCGATGGGTTCTTTTCCTAGAAGACGATATGCCAGCCATGCAGAAGTAACGGTACAGCCCGTTCCCCGTGGGTCTCCATCTAGTCGAGAATATGGGGTTAGCCACGTTAAAGTGCTATTGTTGCACCAAAGATCTTGGACTGTATCGTTTTTACTGTGTCCTCCCCTTATCCAAACTGTGGACATTCCAAGATCAAGGATTTTTTTGGCGACAGATTCCAATGGTTCGTCTGGCATTTTTGCTATCAATCTTGCCTCTGGAATGTTTGGAGATATCACCCACGACTGTGTGTCAAATAGGCTAAAAAGTTTGACAACAGAATCTGAACTATGCAAAAAAGTTCCATTTGTAGGCGAAAAGATTGGATCCCATATCATGGCTGATGGTTTTAGATGGCGAATTATTTCCATCACATCTCGAACTTGTGAAGGGGCTTGAAACATCGAAAGTTTGATCCCCCAATTTTTACGAAGATGTGGGACAATCGCCTGGAGTTGTGAGACTGGATTGATTTCTGACGCTGAAATTTTTTCACAGCTAACACCATTTTGAATGGTTTGGGCAAGTATTACTGACATTGGGTGGATACCCAATCCAGAAACAACCACAGAGTCTCGCAATACTCCTGCTCCGGCAGACGGATCAAATCCGCCAAGGAATAGCGCAACAGAAACATCAGCTTTGGGATGAATAGAGCGCATCCAAAAAGCTTTCCTCAAATAATTCAGACCTTGCGAGAAATATCAATTATTTCTACAATGCGAAGTCCGAGTGAATCTTCCAGAACGGTAACTTCACCTTTCATAATAGCTCTGTTTCTAACTAGTACGTCCATTGGCTCGCCTGCACTTTTTTTCAGTTCTACTATTGAGCCAACTTCTAAATCCAACAGATCTTGAATGGTCATTTTGGTTTCGCCGAGATTAATGTTTAGGCGAAAAGGAGTGTCAATTACTGGCATCAAGTCAGAAATCACGCCAATGAAAGTGGCTGTTTTTTCGGCATCTGATTTATCGGTTCGTTTCATAAGAAAACCGGTGAGAAAAACTAAAAAAGACAGGAAAAATTATTGGACTATTGCTGAGTCGCCCATGCAACGATCAACACTTCTTTTATTGGCCTCTTGGGGCGCGGGGGTGCTTTTTTATCCGTCGAAGGTTTTGGCTTGAACTGTACATTCAATTTGTCCTTGATGTCTTGTGCGACTGTCAATCGGGTTTCGTACTCAACTACATCTGCAAGTTCTAATACGGATAGTGTATCCAAAACTATGGATTGGGCTTTTGCTTTTTCAGGGGTTTGAGTTTCTGAAGTCAATGCCTTACCAAGTTCTTCGTCCCTGATGATTATGCTGATTTCAACTCTGAGGCCACTTGTTCTCGAACCACCTGGAAGGGGAGTTATATAGTGTTTTTGATCCGCGGCGACTAACTTGAAATCACCATCTTCTTCATCATCTGCGTCGTTGTATGCCTCATAAACAGGTTCCTGATGTTTGGGTTGGGTTGGTTCAGGGGGTTTTGTGGACTCGGTCGCAATTTGTTCTAGCTCTGATGGTTGTTCCTGATTGTGGCTATCGCCAGAAGACTTTTGAAGCAAGAAATACACTCCAGCACCGGCTACAGCCATGAGCACTAAGCCGATGACTCCAAAAATCAATAGTTTTTTGATGTTCATGTGAGCGTCCTCCAATGACCCGCAAAAACAGTTTATCAATTTTTTCTAAATTACTGAATACTTGGAATACAAGACTTAAAATTTTAGCGCATTTCCGAATTTTTGCCAAAAAAATATCGAATTGATAGATTTTACAGAGGACATAGAGCAGGTATTTATTTGTGTTTAGTTAATCTTGAAGTAATGGAGTGGAAAAAGTCCCTGTGTTAAATTATTACTATTCTGGAGTCCTAAACAAAAAAAAACATCCAGGAATATAAAAAAAATAAATTTCAAAAAAAACAATTGAAAAAAAAGACGGCCTGCAAAATACAGGCCGCCAGAAAAAAACTTCCGAAGATGTTATTTTCTTTTCTTTCCGCCCTTGCCGTTTACATCATCAGCAAGCTTCTTTCCAGGTTTAAATTTCGCAACGGTTTTGGCGGCAATCTTGATGGCTTTGCCATCGCGTGGATTGCGACCGGTGCGTGCGCTACGAGTAGCGGTAGAGAAGGTGCCGAACCCAACAAGGGTGACCTTCTCTTTGGATTTCAGGGCGGCACTGATACTTGCAATAACAGTATCGAGTGCAACTGCGGCTTTGGACTTGCTGATTTCAGCCTCTTTTGCTACGGCATTGATCAGTTCAGCCTTATTCATGGAAACCTCCATTAATGGGGAAAAAACTCCCCTGGTTTTGGGTATGAGAACGGACTATCAGTCGATAGGCGTTCCAACTGGATTTTCAAAGGTCATCCCGCTGGAATCGGTGTGGATTCAAGGGGAAAACTAAACTAAATGCAGAATATGTCTCTGGAACTTAGGTGTCAAGCATTTTTTTTATTTTTTTTTTTTGGATTCAATGTTTGTGCACTTCCAGATCACAGAGTTAGGTCAAAATTCAAAGGATATGCGGATCGTAAAAATTGAAAAATATAAAGATGGGTATTTATGCGCCCCTAGAAAGGGGCTGGGAATCCCGAGTCTCATAGACCCTAGATTAGCAAAAAAATTCTGGGGTCTGTGGTTAAATAATTGGATGCTATACCCCTATTTTCTATGGTTGGCCTATGTAGGTACGGGTTTCCATGGTTGGCAAATTCAAAGTGCCTCAAGAAGTGTCCAAGGTGAGCTTTGGTTAGCCCTTTGCAAGCTGTGGGAGGGGGCTCCTTTGCCACAGGGAACTGGCCGAACAGATGCAGGGGTTCACGCCAACGCACAGGGTGTACTAATATGGATGCACAAGGAATGGGAGCCATATAGACTTCTAGCCGCAATAAATGCACATCTTCCACGAGAGATTAGGGTTAGAGAAGTTCTACTTGCTCCAGATGGCTTTTTCCCTCGCCATCATGCTGTTGCAAAAAGGTATGTATACAAACTTGATGAAGGCCCGTCTCCAAACCCCTTTATGGAATTTCGAAGATGGCACGTATTTGGTTTAAAGCCTATTGATAGGGCGGAAATATCAGATGCGGCAGGTCATCTTATCGGTACCCATGATTTTTCAAGTTTTAGGTGCAAAGAATGTTCTGCTGAAACGACTGTCAGAACAATATTTGACATACGGCTTGAGACAAATGGGTCTGGGCTGAACATCGTTTTTGAGGGGGATAGATTCTTAATGCACCAAGTCAGAATTATTGTAGGAACACTGGTTGAAGTTGGTCGTGGCAAATATCAATCGGAAAGTATTCCCAGAATAATCGAATCCAAAAACAGATCTATGGCCGGCATTACTGCGCCACCAGAAGGGTTGTACTTGGAAAAGATTTGGTATTCAAGTGAGTGGGGGATAGGGGAACCCAGCCCATGGTCATAGGAAAAAAGTGAAAGCGAACTACAACTACCTGTTCAATTGAATTGAGAGAGCCTGTCTAAATGTTTGGAACTCTGGAACTGAAGCATTATCATTGAGAATACGTTTTGCCGCTTCCTTTTGTCCAAGTTTGCCCATTGCTGAAGCGCGCATTAAACTTACCCATCCGAGGTTTTCAGGCAATGGTTTTGTCGGGTAAAGGTCTAATGCGGCTTTTGGGTTGTCAATTTGCATGTAAAGGTCGGCAATCAAAATCAACAAAGGCTCTTTTTGCGAATTGTTTTCTTTACATTTCGCAAGCCACCCTTCAGCTTCCTTAATCCTAGATTGTATTTGTGGAGTAGGCATTGGCCTTGTGAGCAGTGCCAAAATCGCCTTTATTCTGTTTGCCCCATGACTAAGCCTTTCGATTTTGTCCGATGCTTCGCCCCATTTTTTTTCAGAAAGTAATATCTGTATTTGTCCTAATTCCCCTTTATTATCAAGTAGATTCTCGCTAAGGCTTGCTAGTAGCTTGGGTGGGGGAAGGGGTTCAGAGATATTTTTTGTAAGTGCCTGGCGCAATGCGTTTTTTTCCTTTTCTGGAGAGGCATCGATGACTTTTGTCGCCGCTTCCGGAAGACCCTTTGAAACAAAAAATGAAACCAAACTTGTTCTAAGCTCTGGTGTCAAATAGCCAATGTTTTCTGCCGTAAGCATTGACATAGCTGAAAATGGCCCATTCGAGTCAATTACATCATGGAGAGCAGTTCGTACCGCATTTTTTCTTTCTGAAAGCACGGAGTCCATTTCTGGCGAATCAGGATATTGCCTACGGTATGTATCAGTCAAACTTAATATCTTTTCGGCTTGTTTTTCATTTACTGCAACACGGAGTTGTAATAAGAGGGCGCGTTGCTGAATATCACCACTAATTCCGCCAGTTCTAATCTGCGCTATCAGTGAGTCTGGAGTATCCTTGGTAGGGTTTGATCTTTCTGGCAGTCTTCCGTCTGCAATAATTGTAGCCAAGGTCAATCTTGCCTCATCCGCTTCAGCCGACCTAGGGTCGTCTCGGATCACTTCTCTCAATGCTCTTGCTGATTCGACACTTTGCTGATAATGATCCAGCAACATCCCCCATGCAAAATTAACTCTTGTCTTCATAGAACCATTTCTAAAGGCAGATACGTACGAAGATCGAGTGCGCCTCGCCGCCTCCAATGCCTTCATTTCACATTGAACTTCCATAATTGCCACCAAGGCTCTCTCATCAGGTTTTGATTTATCAATAGGGAAAAGTGCTTGTACGATGGTGATAGCCTCGTTTATTTTCTTTTGATCTACAAGACACCAAACTAATAGTCCCTGAGCGTTGAATTTTGATTCTGCGGGCATATCAGACTCAATGACCTTTGCAAACCGAGTTTCGGCATCTTTATATGACTTTTGATTTAGCGCATGGCGTCCGAAGGCATAGTGTACTTCAGGCATGTAGTGGGATTGTGGATAGGTTCTCTCAAATCTACGGAATGTTGTAATAGCCCTTGGAAGTTGGCCTGTTCGATCCTCTAAAATACCCTGAGCAAATAGCACATATTCCCTTTCAGGTGCGTCTCCGTTTTTAAATTTATAATCTTGGAGTGTTTTTATTCCGGCTCTTAACTCATCCTGTGTGGCTTTGGCATTTTCCATCAGTTTTTTGGCGAATGCGAAGATATCTTCGTCGTTCATTGGAGCGACACTCTGTTGAGAATTGTTTTCTTGTGGGTATGCAGGTGAAAAAATGATAATTGCAGGGAGAATCCAAGTGTATTTCAAGACAGCCACCTCGTAAGTAGAGATTGTCTAGCAGATTGAAACTGTTCTTCAGTCAATATTCCCTTTGAGCGTAAAGTAGCAAGTTGTTCTATGTCATTAAGAGAGCGAGCCTTTTGCTCGCCTTGCGATGGACTTATATGTTGTGCGAGCATTTCCATACGCCCTTTTGTCGTCTCTAATGAATTTACTTTAGATTCAAGTTCTTCCACGCGGGTCCTAAAATAGTTGCAGTCTGAAATAAGATTTGCCCTTTCAATCAACCTTAGAAGTGCGTTCCGAAATTGAGCGGGATGAAACGGTTTAGTAATTACCATGAAGGCACCGTTGGCAATGGCTTCTATTGCTTCATCGTTGCTTGAAAATGTACTCAATACCATGACTGAACAATTTGAATTGTATTTTATTGCGGCCTTGACGACTGCCACCCCATCCTTGTTTGGCATTACCAGGTTTGTTATTACAACTTCAAATGGTGGTTTTTTTTGTCGCAACGCATTAGTTGCTTCATCTCCAGACCAAACAGAAAGCACATCCATCCCCTCACTTCTCAAGATGTCAGAAATAGTTTCTGACTGTATGACATCAGTGTCGACTAACAGTATTTGTTTTGTGGGGAATTTAGTGGGCATCATAGGTCATCTATTGGGGAGTTCGTTTGTCAGATTACTTATTATCGGCAGATTACTTTGCACTTATAAAGAAAATTTTCTCCATAGGCTTGTATTTTCAATGGTAACTGCCAAAACAGCTATCAAGAGCGGAACTGAAAGCAAGCAAATTCCTTCTATGGTGAGGTATTACCTTTTCATTGATATTTCCTAGGCGACTCCTTTTAGTTTGTATACGTAGGCTAGCACTTGAGCAACTGCCTGATAGAGTTCTGCCGGGATTGGGCGGTCAATGTCCACAGACCGGTATAGCAATCTTGCCAACGGTGGGTTTTCGACTATTGGCACGCCAGACACAGAGGCTCGTTCTTTAATTTTAAGTGCCAAATGGTCTACACCTTTTGCGACACATACCGGAGCCGGTGTGCCAGGACTGTATAGCAAAGCAACTGCAAAGTGGGTTGGGTTTGTAATAACAACCGTTGCCTTTGGCACCTGGGTAGAAATACGACGCATAGCCGCCTGCATCATAAGAGATTTTTGTCGACCTTTTATTTGCGGGTTTCCTTCTGCATCTTTGTATTCATCTTTAATTTCTTGCTTTGTCATTTTTATATCTTTTTCAAATTTATGTCTTTGGTATAGAAAATCAATTGCGGCAACAACAAACATCGAAAGTAAAACATTTCGAGACAATTGAAATACCGTTTCTTGCAGTAGTCCTATGCCTTGATTTATTGACATCCACATCGATTGTAAAATAACAGGCAATTTAGGGTTTATTACAATATATGCGGCCCACACAACAATTATGAGTTTTAGTAATCCTTTTAATAATTCTACCGTTGATTTTAATGAAAAAATACGTTTTAATCCACTGACTGGGTTTAGTTTTGAAAATTTTGGTTTAAGTGGTTTAAAAGTTGGTTTAAAACCGTGTTGAACAAATTGTATGCCGAGTGCTATCAACAGATTGAAAGCCATATATGGTAGTAATATTTTCAAAACTATCCATAATAAATCAAATGCCAGCATTCCGAGATCGTCGTTAAATAAAGGTTCACCGGCACCGGCTTTTTTTAAAAAATATGCAACTTGTTGAGACAACAGTGTTAGCGTTGCTCCCCATATTGCAATAAACAAAAAGAAATTTGCACCAAATAACAAAGTCGAATCTAAGTCGACAACTTTTAATACGTTACCCTCTTCACGCGCCTTTTTGCGACGCTTGGGTGTGGCTTTTTCGGTACGTGAAGGATCGTGTGCCATACTTTACGCCAGCATCTTTAGTGCCCATTCAGGCATTCTTGAAAGCAATGGCTGGAGCCAAATGCCAAATTCTTGTAGTAAGAAACCGAGTACAAATAGCCCCACGGCTATTTTCAAAGGAAATGCCAACTGAATGAGCTGTAATTGGGGCATAAATTTAGCGGCGAAGCCTTCCAGAATATTCACGAACATTAACACCAGTAGTACGGGCATCGCCAATTGGACACCTTTGGATAGTAAGAAACCGAAAAGTGTGATCATTTCCAGTGGTTTTATTGGTGGTGCATGACCCATCGGAAGTATTTTATAGCTTTCGACCATTGCAAATATCATCTGGTGGTGTAGTCCGGATATGACAACAAAGAGCACAGTGCACTGCAATAAAATCGTTCCTGAAAAGGCTGATGAGTTTGATGTTCCGGGATCAACCATTTGCGCAAATGCAAACCCCATCTGCATATCCAAGAGTTGTCCCGCAACAGATACCATCCCGAGTAGCCAAGTAACAACTGTTCCGAGTATGAGTCCCACAAATAATTCACAGGCCAAAAACCCAGATAGGCTCCAGATGCCTTGAGGGACGTTTTGGGGCAGAGGTGCAACCGGGGCAATCACAACTGTCATCAACCCAACCATTGCAATGCGGATTACGCGTGGGATTCGTTCTTGGCTTAGGGCTGGCAGTGTAATCATTAAACCCGATATGCGAGTCAAAACCAACATCCATACAAATACGTTGTTCTGGGTTAGTGCCCATATCGCAGGATTTTCCAGAACGGGGACTGCTTGCATTTTTTTACGAGAGCATACGTGTAACTAGGTTGAACTCTGTGAACATCCTAGTGGCAAATGATATGAGAACCCTGACCATCCAAGGGAATGCTATTACAATGACAACCATAACTGATAAAACCTTGGGCACAAAAGCCACGGTTTGATCCTGAAGACTTGTCACGACTTGGAATAAGGAAACGGATAGCCCTACTATCATGGATACAATCAGGGCAGGGCCTGCGACATACAACGCTGTTTTTAGAGCGTCTCTGCCAAGTTGCAAAATTATTATTTCATTCATCCGGTATACCCCTTTACAAGAGAACCAACTACCAAGTACCAACCATCTACGAGTACAAAGAGCAGTATTTTGAACGGCATGGAAATTACCACTGGTGGCAACATCATCATCCCCATTGAAAGCAAAATAGAAGCGACCACCATATCGACAATCAGAAATGGTAGAAAGATCATAAAACCAATCACAAATGCAGTTTTTAGCTCGGAAATAATGAAGGCTGGCAGTAATACATCTAGGGTTACATCTGCTTTAGTTTGAGGTGCCGGTCGTTTTGCGATGGAATAAAAAAGCGCAAGATCCTTCTTTCGAGTGTGCTTAAGCATAAAAACTTTTAAGGGAGCCGCAGTTTTGTCCATTGCCTGCACTACAGTTAGCTCACTTCTCTCTAGGGGCTGAATTACTTCCTGGTATATTTCTCGCCCAACTGGAGCCATTACAAAAAAGGAGATCGCTAGAGCTAGACTTAGCAATACTTGATTTGACGGCGTTTGCATTGTTCCCATTCCCTGTCTAAGAAAATGCAACACGACGACAATCCTGGTAAAACATGTAGTAGTTATAAGAATTGTAGGGGCGAGGGTCAGCACCGTAAGGAGAAGTACTATTTGTAGAGTAGAGCTTAGAGCTGGCCCCTGAGGAGTTCTTCCAAAGTCAACAGTTACAGATGGAAGTGAAGTTCCTTGTGCTACCTGAGCATGTAGAAAGACTCCACACATGATTATCGCTATCGGCAATAACAGCCGTAGATATTTTTTCACGGCTGTTCTCCTCTCAAGTGGGCTTCCATTTCGGAAACAGGAATGGGTGTTTGGAACTGGATTTGTTGCTCAAGTTGACGTCCGAAGCCGGGTTCAGCACTGCCATCTAATCTTGCTAAAAAGCTTACTCCTTGAGGATGAGAAGCAATGAGAAAGTGTTCCTCGTCAACCTTTACTATGGAAATAAACCTACGCTCACCCAGAGCCAATGTCTCTTCAACTTTTATTCGAGTTCCACCTGACCCCGGCAACCGCTTAATGCCCCATTTTCGGAGTGCCCAGACTCCTCCACCTGCGATTGCAAGCACAAAAACTAAACTACCAAGTGCTCGCCATGCGCTAGGCGGACTACTTAACTCTTGTGTCTGTGTATTGACACCTTCGCTTCCCATATCCAATTCAGAATTGAGTTCTTTTTCAGACGGTGACGGTGCCGGAATATGGCTGGGCACTTGAGCCACAGCCACAAAAGATAACATTAGACAAATGAACAGACCTCGAATAGACACGTCGAACTCCCGACAGTACCAGTACATTGGTGCTATGAACGTGCCAGAACGGGAATGACCAATAAATTATCAATTGCAATGAGACAACTTGAATACAAGTCAATTCATTTCTAAATATGTATGTAGTTTTCGCTGTTCTGTCAAAATGGCCTTTAACGCTTCTGTTGCATCGCTTTGTTGGCTTGACTTTCGTTTGCGGGAGGGGCCATCTACTAAAGTATCAGGGGCATAGTGAAAACTCCTCAGGACATCATCAACGGTATCGGCAAAAACGATTTGTTGAATTTTGAAATCCCCATCTTCATCTACCGAAATATGAGCCTCGTTAGGGGCCCCAAATAAGTTATGGCGCATTCCCAGTGTGTCCTGATACGCACCGATCAAAAAGAAGCCAAGAAGATAGGATTCTCCTGGTTTAGGCTCATGCAGGGGTAATTCATCGCGGACATCTTTTAGGTCGATAAATTTCTCTACCTTTCCATCGCTATCGCAGGAAATATCATGGAGCGTTGCTTTGAGGGTTGGTTGCTCTTTTAGTCTGTGTATGGGCATTACTGGGAAAAGTTGATCGATTCCCCAGTGGTCTGGTAGGTTTTGAAAAATACTAAAGTTTGCAATTAATTTATCTGCAAGGCTCTTATGGAAGTCATGAAATTCTTCAGGTATGTATTTGAGGCTTTTGTAGTTCAATATTCGACTGAGTTTTCGGCATACTTCCCAAAAAATTGTCTCGCCCTTTGCCCGGTCTTCAAGTTCTAAATATCCCAGATTGAACAAGGTCAGCAGTTCTTCTTTTTGTGCTACAGCATCATGAAACATCTCGGCGAAGTTTTTTACTGATATTTGATCTCTTGTGTAGGCCAATTCTTTTAGAACCTGCGGTTCTTTTCCGGTGAGTTCAACATGGTATTTGGCATAAGTAGTATCAATAAAACCTATTATATCAACAATTAATACTTCATGAAAGGCGGCAACAGCCCTTCCCGATTCTGAAAGTAAATTAGGTACAGGCACCATCTCTTGTTTGCAGATGTCTTTTGTCGTGTATACAACATCTGCCGCGTATTCTTGAACTGTATAGTTCATCGAGCTTGAAAATGTTGTTCGACTGCCATCATAGTCTACTCCAAGCCCCCCTCCTACGTTTAGATACTGCAATGGGACACCCATATTTCGCAGTTTGGCATAAAGCCTCGTGGCTTCTTTAAGAGCCAATTTTACTTTTCTGATGTCGGTGATCTGGCTTCCGATGTGAAAATGCAGTTCTATGATGCTTTCCAACATTCCCTTTTTGGTCATCACATCAATAGCGTCCAATATTTCTCTCGTAGTTAGTCCGAATTTGGCTAAGTCTCCAGCACTATGTTCCCATTTCCCACTACCTAAGGCACTCAGCTTGGCTCTCAGACCAATGAGAGGCTCAACTTTTAATTCCTTTGCTACCTTTAGGATCAGCGTTAATTCTGTCATCTTTTCGACTGTAATTAATACGTTGCGACCAGCTTTTCGTGCTAGTAGTGCAGTGCGAATAAAGGTTTCATCTTTATAGCCGTTACATAAAACAAGGGCTTCTGGATGTAAATCCATTGAAAGTGCAATCATTAGCTCTGGTCTAGAGCCAGCCTCGAGGCCATACCTATAGCGATGTCCTGCTCTTACAATTTCATCTACAACTTCCTTCATCTGATTAGTTTTTACAGGGTATACACCTTGATAGGAGCCGTCGTAGTCATATTCCTTAATTACTTTGCGAAATGCCTCATTAAGAGTCATCACCCTATCGGCAAGGATTTGGGGAAATCGAAGAATCAAAGGTGGACGAATGCCCTTGCGTTGGAGAGTTTGAACTATTTCAAAAATGTCTGCGCCAAGGTTTTCGTCAGCTGTTGGATAGACCTTCACATGACCCTTACTACTTATACCAAAATAGTTCTGGCTCCATTCTTTTACACCATACAGAGTTGTAGCATCTTGGGTTGAAAAATTTTTAAGTGCCATTTCCGAATCCCCCGAAAGAAAAAAAGGGTCAAGAAAATGTTATAGAAAAAAACAGAAAAGAGTCCAAAAAAAATTCAGTCCCCATTCTGATCAGAGTTTCCATAATTTAACGCAATGTCAATATTTGAAATCCAATGACGATGCCTAATGCGCCTCAATGCAGTTCCCTCCGTTATTTTTCGCCATCGAGATGATGTTATTTGCAGGTCTGTTGCCGGTTTTGTATGAAGTTCAGAAACCCCTCCCCAAATATTTGGGTCCCCCCATTCAGGATTACTATTCCACGGGCATACCTCCTGACAAATATCACATCCGGCAACCCAGCCAGTATTAGAGATGGCCAAATGAATTTCTTTTTCGGAATTGTTTTCGCGTTCAATATTCCATGTAGTAAGACACCGTCTGCAATCAAGGCGAAAAGGTTTGAGGGCTCCAGTTGGGCAGGCATCAACGCATCGCATGCACGTACCACACCTATTACCCTCAAATGGTAGATCTGGTTCAAGTTCGATATCGAGTAGCAGAATACCCAGAAATCCCCAACTGCCCTGTTTTCCAGCAATCAATAATGTGTTTTTCCCTTGCCAACCAAGACCAGCTTGCGTTGCCAACTGACGCTCCATTATTGGAGATGAATCTACGCATATGCATCCCTCGGTTCCGGGAACAATTTTTTTTAAGAATTCTAGTATGGTGAATAACCTTGATTTAACAATTCTGTGGTAGTCAGGCCCCCAGAGATAGCGACTGAGCTTCAAACTTCCAAACGCTTTTCCCGGTATTGCATTAGGTCGAGCATATGGTAAAAAAACTGCAAATGCAGTTTTGGCATTTGGAAACATATTGTAATGACCGAAAAATCTTTCTGGTGACAAATAATCTAAAGGTCCTGCAAACCCATCAGAAAACCACAATTTTATTCGCTCTAATTCTTCTGCAACTGGGTTACATGGCGAAAAACCTACCTTTGAGAAGCCCTGAGCCAAAGCAAATTTCTTGATTTGAGTTTTGATGTCTGTGCTATTACTAAGGAACAATCAAAAAATACTCCATGGAAATGTTTGTCAACAATGTATGACAAATTGGAATGAGCAAGGGGCAACGAGTATGTCCGGCTTGATGAATTGCCGAATGGCGAGCCAACTTCAAAACCTCCAATAAATTTTACCATTCTAAACCTGATAGCGGTAAATTGGTGACGTCCTTGGGTTAGGGTTGTTATGAAAGTATCATGTATTCGAGCACAACAAAGTACGCGGAATAGTTGAAATCGCAGTCGCATCACCAAAATTTATTTCGTTTCTCAAGATAATCCACTATAAAATCATAACAAAGGGGAATCGCCGGGATGCCAAATCACTTATTGAATTGGGACGAGATAGAGTCACGAATAAGCAAATTCGTCAAACGTTGGCAGACTTATGGGACCGGTAACGAAAAATCAGAAGGTCACGAATTTGTCAGTGAATTTTTACAAGTCTTCGGGATTGATTGGCTGGCATCGCCGGGAGTAATGGAAAAACATTTGGATAAAGACGGCTTTTCAGACTTCATATGGTTTGGAAAAATAATCATAGAAATGAAATCCAGAGGAACCGACCCCGGCTTCAACCAAGCCACCAGTCAGATAGTTCGCTACACATCAAACCTAGCAGAAGGCCAAAAGCCCATACTTTGGATGGCCTGTGACTTTGAAAACTTCCGAATTTGGAACCAAGCTGAGAATTGGAGAATAGACTTCAAACTAGGCAAGCTAAGAAAGCACAAACACTGCTTTGGAATAATAGCCGGTCACGGAGCATCTGCCATACCGCGGGACAAAGAAAGCGTAAACAAGCTAGCCGCCGAGAAAATGGCAAAATTACATGACGAATTAAAGAAACACAGCTACACAGGCCAGGACTTGGAAATCTATCTAGCACGGCTCCTTTTCTGCCTATTTGCCAACGACACAGATATATTCCACCAAGACAGCTTTCAGTATTACATCGAAGCCTCAAGCGAAAACGGAAATGACCTAGACGCAAGGTTGTCACAGTTATTTCAGGACCTAAACGAACCAGTAGACAAACGCATGAGAAACCCCTATCTCTCAGACCATATAGACCCCTCCCATTTCAGACACATCAACGGTAGCCTCTTTGAAAAACAAATAAGACACGCCACATTCGACAAAAAGATGCGCCATACACTCCTAGATTGCCTGGACTTTGACTGGGGACAAATAAGCCCTGCCATATTTGGCTCTATTTTCCAAGGTGTAATGGACACAGACCACAGGCGAGAGATAGGAGCACACTACACAAGTGAAGAAAACATCAAAAAGCTCATAGACCCCTTATTTATGAATGAGCTAAGAGACGAATTTGAGAAAGTAAAGAAAAAGGCCAACCAGAGAACACTTGCAGAGTTCCACAACAAGCTCGCAAGCCTTAAATTCCTCGACCCTGCATGTGGCTGTGGCAACTTTCTGATGATTGCCTATAAAGAGCTACGAAAGTTAGAGTTAGAAGTAGTAAGAGAAGAATTCAGACTCAAAGGCATAAACCAGCAATTACTGAACATAGAAACCCACTTCAAAGTGAACGTAGAGCAATTCTATGGAATAGAGATACTCTCCTGGCCATGCCAGATAGCAAAGACCGGTATGTGGTTAATGGATCATCTATGCAATAAGGAAGCCTCAGATGAGCTAGGCCAATACTTTGTTCGCATACCCCTGACCAAAGGGGCAGATATAGTCTGCGATAACGCCCATCGAATTGATTGGGAGGAGATAGTCCCTAAGAATGAACTGAGTTATATACTTGGCAATCCGCCGTTTGTAGGCTATTCAAACCAAAATACTGAGCAGAAAGAGGATATTCTCCTGACCTGCCTTGACGAAAAAGGCAAACCAATCAAGAACATTGGAAAGATAGACTATGTAGCCGCTTGGTATTACAGAGCATCCAAATACATCCAAGGGACAAAAATCCGAGTTGCCTTTGTGTCCACGAACTCCATTACCCAAGGTGAACAGGTAGCCGCTGTTTGGAAGCCCCTCTTTGATATGTTTGGAATACATATTGATTTTGCATATAGGACATTCAAATGGAGTAATGAAGCCAAAGGCAAGGCGGCTGTGCATTGTGTGATTATTGGATTTAGCACTGTGGCAGGCATAGAGAAAGTTATTTATGATGATGTTTCTGCAAAAACATCGGCGATAAATATCAACCCGTATCTTGTGGATGCGCCTAGTGTTTTTGTGGAGAGTCGAGCGACTGCCTTGTGCG
>Ga0082212_10002694_pt1 | contig 25650 bp, 22 predicted proteins | sample TergutNt197P3_FD_71548 | JGI IMG/M metagenome (GOLD analysis project Ga0082212, IMG submission 71548) | Neocapritermes taracua P3 segment gut microbial communities from Petit-Saut dam, French Guiana - Nt197 P3 | ecosystem: Host-associated > Arthropoda: Insects > Digestive system > Gut ...
TGATACTCTCCATAAATATTTTTAGGTTTTGATTTATCTTCTGAGAACATGACCATAGAGTCAATTTGTGGCATTGTAATTTGGAATTTTTCATAGTTAAAACTGCAATTTCTTGCCACGAAATCAAACAAACCGCCAATTACGCGTCCGGAAAAATGCAAATCTCTATTTTTCTTTACAGTAACCATTTCATTTGCAGGATATACATTTACAATATGCGCGTCGCTTAGCACAAAAAACTCGCAATCGTAAATAATTAAGTCGAAATTTAGCATATTTAGCGTAGCAAAATGTGACTTTGATTTCCAATACAGGTTATCATAATCTCGCTTTTTGGATTCATTATTCAAATAATGTGCTAACTTCGTTTTATATGATACCATATTGGATTGCATATCATACTCTACAAAACCTTGTACCGTATAGTCTATCATCACAGCCACCATATCTGCATGTGAGGTGCGGAACGAAGCGGCAATTTGATTCAAAGGAATAGGTTTAAATTGGTTTGCGTTAAAGAGCTCCCATAATTGCAACATGGGGTTTTTATTATTTAATCCTACATTGAGGCGCATGATTTCAGTGTCAAAAAAATCTTGTGATTGAAAAAAAGCAGGTTTATCCGAACTTTGAAATAATGCTTTTCGAAATTCAATAACAGGGGTGGTCATTTCCCAAAAAATGGCGTCTGTTTTAATTTCCAACTTATGATAAGAATCAAAAAAAGGGGCTCGTCCCAAACCATTGTTCGTTCTATATACCCAAAGTTCTCTGGTAAGAGGTTTGTAATCAAATTCGGCACAAGGATGATAAATGGAATCTGTTCCTAAATAGATGGTTACAAAAGCATCTTGCGCCACAATCAAATCAGGATGAAAAGAGAACCTTGGAGACTCAATTTTTACCATCTGTTTGTTATCCGTATAAATGTAGAGTTCATGCGTATGTTCATTATATTGCACATTGGGATACTCTTGCGCACTCCCCACAGCAAGTAATAAAGAAAAAGCAAGAGCTAAAACAAAGCGTTTCATCAAAGTTCTCCTTTCAACGCTAAAAATTCAAATTTTGCTTTTAGTAACTGCATTAAATGCACTTCGCGGTTAATCAGCGATTGTAATTCATCATTTTGTTGCTTAATAAAATCATAAGCGGTTATGGTTCCGTAAAGTAACTGAATCTTAAATGTTTCTGTAATAATTTTATATTTTTCGGTAATCTGTTCATCTAATATAATCAGATTTTCAATCTTTTGGATTTCATTCCATTTTTCTTCAATAGCAATTTGGTTCGATTTTTCAAAGTCGCGTTCCTGACTTTCTAATATTTTTTTTTGTAAGTTAATAATGTTACCTACTCCCATTGTTTTTGCCCAAGCAATAACAGGGATGTTGAATTTTATTCCTACAATATAATTCCATTCAAATCTATCTGAAAAGAAGTTGAAAGAGGGTCTTCCATAGCCACCGGAGGCAAAAAATGTAAAATTGGGTAAACTGTTAGACAGATAAAATTTGCGTTGGTATTCCAACCCTTTTTTACTGTAATCGAAAATGGAAAACTCCAATCTTGAAGATGAACTTGTTTTTTGTATGGTTGGCGCCTCCGGCACTTCAAAAATAGCGCCATGTAGATTTAATCCGGTAATGATAGATAATGAGGCTATTAAAGATTCTTTTGTGGATGCCAATTCTCCTTTTTGTTGTTCAATTTTAAGCGCTTCCAACTCCAATTGTGCCACCGTATTTCCATATACTACGCCGCTTTGTAACAGTTTTTTCAGTTGATCCAATTGCTCTTCAATAGTGTTCTCAACACTGGAAAGCAACGAAATTTGTTTGTCTAAAATCAACAAATTCAAATAGATGGTAATAATTTTTTCTTTGAGTTCATGGATAGACAAATCTAACTTATCTATTTCCGATTTATTCATCATTCGCTCATATTGTCTTCCATAGCGCAATTTAGATCCTTCATAGATCGCTTGTTGAAAATCCAAATAGATGCCATAATGATCTTTGGAAAGATGCTCCACTATACCGGCGAGTTGCGGAACATGAGATTGATAACTGACATTACCATTAATTTCCAAAGTAGGAAACATGTGGGAAGCCGCGTCATTTAATTTAACTTTAAGTAGTTGGGCATTCAATTCTTTTTGTACATTGGCAGAAGATTGGCAAATTGCCCATTCTTGGCATTGTTCTAAAGTAACAACAGCTTGCGAAAAAACAAAAATGGGAGACAAAAAAATGAGTATAAAAAAATGTTTTTTCATCTATTATAAGATTAAGGAGCAAAAATAGTTTTTTTTGGTTAAAGGCAAATCAATAATAATAAAACTTTTTTAACCTCAAAAAAACAAAAGTTTAAATTTCTTTATACGAATTGATAAAAAACTGCTGTATAATGTAATTATTTCTAAAATTGGTGTTATTTCGCCAAAAAATTTTAAAAAATCAATAATCATGAAAAAAACAACATTTAATATATTTTTTTGCACATTATTCCTTGTTTTTGGATTTAATTTATTTGCACAAACCGAAAAAAAACCGGAGTTTTTAACCAAAGAAACTTTTAAACAAAAAGTTTGGAATTTTGAAACCCATCCAAATGAAATAAAATATTTAGGGGACAAACCCTGTATGATAGATTTTACTGCCGACTGGTGCGGATATTGCAGAAAAATTGCCCCTTTTTTGGATGAATTTTGTAAAACGTATCAACAAGAAATCTATGTTTATAAGATTAACATTGACAAAGAGAAAGAGTTGCGGGATCTGTTTCAGGCAAGAAGTATTCCTGTGGTAGTATTCTTTCCGATGCAAGGACAACCCGCTGCCACCAAAGGCGCACTCTCAAAAGAACAGTACATTCAGTTAATTAATGAGGTTTTACTGAAAAATAAACCTATAAATCCAAAATAATATGAGCGACGAAACCAACAAATGTTTACAAACGACAAAGGATGGCATGAATACCGTGCTTACTTTCTTTGATAAAGAATTACAAAAGATACGTGCCGGCAAGGCTTCTCCGCAAATGCTGGAGGGCTTGAAAGTGGATTATTACGGTAATCCTACGCCGGTAGAACAAGTGGGCAACATCAGTACGCCGGATGCCCGCCAAATTGTGATTCAACCGTGGGAGCGGAACATGCTGCCGGTAATTGAAAAGGCTATACTGGCTGCCAATTTGGGCTTTACCCCGCAAAACAACGGCGAGTTTATCCGTATTGTGGTACCTACCCCTACCGAAGAGCGCAGAAAAGAATTGGTAAAAAAAGCAAAGCAGGAAGCTGAGCAGGCAAAAGTGAGTATCCGAAATTTGCGCAGAACGGCAAACGAAACCGGTAAAAAACTGAAAGATACCGGAACTCCCGAAGATGATGTGAAAAAATTGGAAACTGACGTGCAAAAAGCCACTGACGATTTTATCGGAAAAATTGATAAAATGATTGAAACAAAGGAAAAAGAGATTATGACGATTTAGAATAATCCCATTCTTTGAAAAATTTGCATCAGTTCTTCGTTGGTTTTTACTTTCACTTCGCGGGCTTTGCTGCCCATTGAAGGTCCCACAATGCCAAATTCTTCCAATTGATCCATTACTCTGCCGGCGCGGTTGTAGCCCAGTTTTAATTTCCGTTGAATTAATGAGGTAGAACCCATCTGCGTTTGCACAATTAGTGAAGCGGCTTCCATAAACATTTGGTCAATTTCGCCGGTATCAATGGGCTCATCATCACCACCTTTTCCTTTTTCTTCAATAATATATTCGGGCAGCAGAAATGCTTCGGGATAGGATTGCTGCTCTTCAATAAATTGCGCGATTTTTTCCACTTCGGGAGTATCCACAAAGGCGCATTGTAAACGAATTAAATCGCTGCCGGTAGAGAGCAGCATATCGCCTTTTCCGATGAGTTGGTCGGCGCCGTTGCCGTCTAAAATCGTACGTGAGTCAATTTTTGAAGAAACACGGAATGCTAATCGTGCAGGGAAATTTGCTTTAATAGTTCCGGTAATGATGTTCACCGAAGGTCTTTGCGTAGCGATAATTAAATGAATCCCAATGGCACGCGCCAACTGTGCCAAACGGGCAATGGGGGTCTCCACTTCTCTGCCCGCCGTCATAATTAAATCTCCAAACTCATCAATAATGAGCACAATATAAGGCAAATACCGATGTCCCAAAGCAGGAGATAATTTTCTTGTGCAAAATTTTTGATTGTATTCTTTAATGTTTCTCGTTTTTGCCAATTTCAACAAATCGTAGCGGGTATCCATTTCAACACAAAGAGAATTAAGTACTTGCACCACTTTTTTAGTATCGGTAATAATGGGGTCATCCATATCGGGAAGTTTTGCCAGATAGTGTTTCTCTATAATAGAATAGAGGGTAAATTCCACTTTTTTCGGATCTATGAGTACAAATTTCAGTTCAGATGGATGTTTTTTATAGAGTAATGATGTAATAATAGCGTTTAAGCCCACCGATTTTCCTTGTCCGGTAGCGCCTGCCATAAGTAAGTGGGGCATTTTAGATAAATCCACTACAAAGGGTTCATTACTAATAGTTTTTCCTAATCCAATGGGCAAATCGTATTTATTATCTTGAAATTTTGGAGAATTAATAATCTCTTTCATAGAAACGATTTGTGCGTTTTTGTTAGGTACTTCAATTCCAATGGTTCCTTTTCCAGGGATGGGCGCAATAATACGAATACCAAGGGCTGCCAAATTCAGCGCAATATCATCTTCCAGATTTTTAATTTTTGAAATGCGAATACCGTCAGCCGGCACAATTTCGTACAAAGTAACTGTGGGACCCATAGTTACCGAAATCTGTTTAATTAAAATACCGAAGTGTTTGAGTGTGGTTTCAATTTTATCTTTATTTTCCCGCAATTCGGTCATGATGGTTTCTCTGTCCATCTCTTTTATTTCGTATTCGTTCAGCAGATCCGGCTCAGGAAATTGATACATGGACAGGTCTAAACGGGGGTCGTAGTCTTCTAATGGGATAAGAGGTTCTGCTTCGTCGTTGCCAATTTGATCGGCAATCTCTTGGGATTCTGCGTCAAGCACGGAATGACTCAAGGATTCTTCGTTCAGCATCTCATCATCAAATCCGCTCATTTTCTCATCATCAAATCCTTCGATGGGAGCGGAGACAATCTTAAATTCGGCTTCTTCGCTTTCAACTTCACCTCTTTTACCTCTTGCGTCATCTCGTTTATCGCCTGCTGTTGCACCTTTACCGATAAAAGTTACGCCTTTGTTGTCGTATTCGTTGCGAAGTTCGTTAATGTCTTCCATGTACAGATTCGAAAGTTTTTTCGGGTCTGTTTTTTCATTATTATCGTTTTTCGTTACAAACATTACATCATTTTTCTCTCTTTCTTGCTTTCTGCTTTCTGCTTTTTGCCTTCTGTTTTCTGCTTTCTGTTTTCTGCTTTCAGCATCTCCTGCAATCACTTCAAACATTTTCTTTGGTGAAATATTATAAAAAAGTATTAGAATAATGATGAATGATGCGAAAAGAATAAGTCCGGTGCCCCAAATTTGTGTTTTGAAGATAAGAAATTTTGAAATTTCGTTGCCGAAAGTTCCGGAAATGTAGTTATAATCCGTATCTGCAAAAAAACATCCAAAAACGGTAGAAAACCAAGCCATAGTAATAATTGTGGTAAGCGTGGTAAGAAGCGGTGGCAGTAAGGCGCGTTCGAAAGTTAGAATAAAGCCATAAATAAAAAATAGCAACACAAACCCTATTGAGAAAAAGCCGAAAGTGTAGTTAATAAAACGGTATGCCAAATGCGCTCCCACCGCGCCTGTGGGGTGGTCTATCGGTTCTGTCCCCGATTCTATAAACGAGGCAATAGATCCAAAATGGAAATAGGCGGTGAGCATGGAGATACAAAGTAAAATAGCAAAAGCCATGAGCAAAATGCCATATACTTGTACCATACGTTTACTGCGCAAAAATTGCCAAAAAGATACTCTGTTGCTTTTTTTCTCCTTTTTTTCAACATTTTTTGAAGTTGTTTTCTGCTTTTTGTAATTTTTAACAACTTTCTTGTTGGTTTGCTGATAGTTTGATAATTTCATATATAAATATGTAAGAGTTTGCAAAAATATATTTCATGTTAAAAAATAAATGTCAAAAAAAGTTAAAGAATGAACAATTTATTATTTATAAATACGCATGATTGTTAATTTTATTTTTTTTACCATTAACATTTTCCTGTTAAAAAAAATAACTTTAAAGATAGTGCGTTATTTATCTGTTATCTATTTTTGCACAAAAAACAAGAAAATTGTATGAAAAGTCTGTTTTTATTACAAATTCCGGTTTCTGACCCCGAAATTATTACCCCTCCGGTGGCAGAAACTACCATTAAAATGACCAGAATTGTTGATTTAGTGTTCGAGCCGAGCAGTTTGTGGATTATGATCCCCTTATTGCTCATGCTTGCCATGGCAGTCTATATTTTTGTTGAGCGACTGCTCACCATCAGCAAATCAGCGCGAGAAGAGCGTAATTTTATGAACAATATCCGCGATTTTATTCATTCCGGAAAAATTGAATCGGCGATGGCGTTATGCAAAGGCAACTCTACCCCGTTGGCGCGCATGATTGAAAAAGGGATTACCCGCATTGGAAAACCGTTGAGCGACATTAGCGCTGCCATAGAAAACACAGGGCAGTTGGAAGTGCAACGGTTAGAAAAGCGCGTTTCCATTTTAGCCACTATCGCAGGTGCCGCCCCCATGCTCGGATTCCTCGGTACTGTGGTAGGAATGGTTATTGCTTTCCATAATATGGCTGCAAACCCCAATAATCTAAATATTACAGACTTGTCCGGCGGTATCTATACAGCAATGATTACCACCGTAGGCGGACTTATAGTGGGTATTATTGCTTACGTTTGTTACAATATTATTGTGGCACGAATTGCACAAGTGATATATATGCTCGAAGCCAAAAGCACAGAATTTATTGATTTACTGCACGAACCGGTGTAAATAATTAATAATTAATAATTAATAATGAATAATGAACAGATATGGCTATAAAACTTCAAAATAAACGTAGCGTAGAGTTTAGCACTGCTTCGATGTCGGATTTGGTGTTTTTGCTGCTCATTTTCTTCATGATAACCTCTACATTAGTAGCGCCCAATGCTATTAGTTTGCTGCTTCCCAAAAGCGATTCGGGCAAACAGTTGGCTTCGAGAAACATTGAAGTATATATTGACGCAGATAAAAATTATTATGTGAATCCTAAGGGGCAAGAGGCGGAGCCGATTCCATACGATGAGTTGTTGTTTGTTTTACAGGGGATTGTGGAAACAGACGATGCCGAGCAGCGCACTATCATTTTGCGTGCGGACAAATCGGCGCCGATTGAATGTGTGGTTGCTTTTTACGATGTCTTGAATGCATTGAATGCGGGGTTGGAAGAAGTATCACAATATAAATTATTATTAGCAACAGAAGCAAAACAATAACTATGAGTTCCACAACAAAAGACAAAGTAATCTCTTCATTTGTAACGGCATTAACGATGTTGTTTTTGTTGTTGGTATTTTATTTTTTCGGAATGTCTGCTCAGGTGCCGCCTCCGGAAGCTAAAAAAATGATATTGATAGAATTGACCTCAGGTGGCGGCGGCGGCGGCGGCTCCGATATGCCGAAGTCGGCAAAAAATATGACCAGCGAAGCGCCGAACTTAGCCACGCAGGAAACAGAGGAGGCGTTGGTAGTAACCTCGAACCCAAAGCCTTCCAAGTCGCAGAACGATAATGCTGTAGCCACCGAATCGAAGCCGGATCCGGGGGCAGCCTATCGTCCGGGAAAAGGCGGGGGCACCGGCGGCGGCACCGGTACCGGAAGCGGAACAGGCGCAGGTATGGGATTAGGCTCCGGCGAGGGCGCAGTATCAGGCTCAGGAAAAGGAATTGGATATGGCTCTGGAAACCGCGCCTATGTGAATATCCCCGACGTCAATATTAATGAAAACGGAACCGTATATGTTGAGGTACATATTACTGCAAGCGGAAATGTGATAAATGCCAATATTATAAATACGACAAAGTATCCCACCACCATTACCAGTGCAAAAATTCAACAGGATTGTATAAACCGCGCACTTTCCGCAAAATATGTTACCGGCAAGGAAGAACTGCGAATTATTGTATTCAAATAATTACAAGTATCGCTTCAACCAACTTTCTATTTCGTTAGATAATAAATCTTTCTTAATAATTTTTTTATCTTTATCTAAAAACATGATCATCGGAATGGTACGGATATCGTAGAGATGGTTTTCCTCTATTTGCAGGTCGTAATTCCAGCCGTGCAACCAATTACTGTAAGCGCGTGTTTTGAGATAGTTACGCCACAAATCTTCATTCTTTTCAAAATAGATAGTAACTATTTTTAATTTTCCGGAAGCGATAGCCTCGTTCACGAGTTCCATTTTTTTCATCTTTTCGCGAAGATCGCCGCATTGCGGGCAATCGGGATTTTGAAAATAGACCATGAGAAGTTCGGCGTCAATGGCATACAAATTTGTGGTATCGCCGTTGCTAAGCAAGATATTAAAATCGGGGGCAGCATCGCCACTGTGATTTTTGTCAATACGGTTCAACTCGTACTCATAGCGCATTTGCCTCGCCTCTTCCAAATCAGGGAGTTGCATTATATCTTTTAACATCGCAATATACAGCAGTTCATCGCGATACGGCGATTTTATATTCCCAAATTCATGCTCCAAAAAATCGAAAAAAGCATAGTACATGTCCCTGTATTTTTTACATTCATTAAAAATTTGTAACACCACAGGAATAGAGAACTCCGGTTCTAATGGAAAAATTTGTTTGGCAAATGCTTTAAATTTATTGTAAATCAATGGCGTATTCAACATTCGCTCATCTTCCCAAGGAAAATTATCAAAATGATGTTCCGCCATATAGGTATAAAGTTTATTTCTGTCGCGGTAGTAATCTTGGGGCGGCGGCAACAACTCAAACGAACTTCGGATAATGGAAGCCAACAATAGCCCTTTGTTTTCTGCAATTATTTTTTCCTGATACGTTTTTTTGTCCGCATAAATTTTATTCACTTTTTGAATGAGCGTATCTACAAACGGTTGCATGGCTTCCTTATCTAATCCCTGTTGTTGCAGTTGCTGAAATTCAACGTCTAACGCTCTCATTTGGCGGTCAAATTCCAACATCTGTTTCATATAAGTTCTGTTTGCGCTGTTTTCTTTGCTGCCCTCTATTTTTATATCATCTTCAAGAATTGAAATAGTAAATTTTTGATTTTTATTATCCGAAATCAAAAACTCAAACAAGGTTAATGAGTCTGTTTCAATAACATAAATTCCTGCATCTAAAGGTTTTTTATCTTTTATGGTAATATCGTTTTCAAATTTTAAAGCATATAAATGAGAAAACTTTTTGCTTTTAACATCAAACGATTTAATAAACAAAGAATCGGCAGTTATTTTTTCCGTTATAATTCTAATTTGATGTCCTGACTGTGCGGAAACACTGACCAAAAAGAAACTAAAAAGCAGGGTAAGAATACGCTTCATAACTTGTAACTTATAACTCGTAACTCGTAACTAATACCTATTCTTTCACAAACTTGCCCGCTATTTCATTGTTAATTTTAATAAAATAGATGCCGGCGTTTAAATGGGAAATATTGATTGTTAATTGAGAATTGAGAATTGAGAATTGAGAATTATTTACGGCTTTACCATAGATATTATAGATCTCCATTCTCCATTCTCCATTCTCCATTCTCCATTCACCATTCTCAATTGTCAATTCTCCCGTTGTGGGATTGGGGTAGATCAAATATTTGGAACTAAACTCTTTAATAGCATCAATAATCGGAATTGTTGCGCAGGCTTGGTTGCTGAAATCGCTTTGGTTTTCTGCGTAAATGGCTGCTATTTTATAGCAATACTCTCCGGTGGTTTCAAGTGCATCCAAGAAATGAGTATCTGTTGTTTGCGTAATTTTTTCATCATCTCTGTACACATAATACTCATCAGGGGTGGCTTCTGCGGGGGCATCCCAAGTTACCTGTATATTATTATTGATGTTGGCTTCTTCTTCCACCCAGACAGCCGCGCAATTTGTAGGCGGTTTGTATGGCGAGGGAACGGAAGCGCAGGCTTCATTGCTGGGAATACTCAATTCTTGCGCATACACCGCCTTTACGGTATAGCAATATTCCGCATAATCTTCAACTATATCTGTGTAAGATAATTCCGTAGTTTCAAAAATTTTGTCTTCATTTCTATACACATAATATTCATCGGGAGTATTGGTGGTAGGAGGTTCCCAAGTAATAGCAATTTCCATATTTTCAAATGCTTGCGCATTACAGTTTATAGGTGGCGGAAAAAGCATCGGTACGGCATCGCAATCTTCGTTACAGGGTTCACTTTCTATTTCACAGGCAGGAGTTATGTAAATAGCGGTTACAGTGTAGCAATGGGTTTCAAAATCTTCAACGATATCCGTATAAGATAATTCTGTAGTTTGCGTAATTTTTTCATTGTCTTTATAAATATAATATCCGTCCGGAATATTTTCTGTGGGTTCATTCCAAGAGATTTCGATTTTCATATCTTCCGAAGCCTGTGCTACACAGTTTGTTGGAGCGGCAAAGGGGAGCGGCGGTTCGCCAACAAACTCAGCCAAGGTGGCAATACATGCTACCGCAGCCTGAGTGAATATGGTAACTTGCTCCGGACTGTTTACGCTGGGTCCGATAATATCTCCCGTACAAGGAATAGTTCCCGTACAGCCATTTCCACAGCCGTAACCGCCGGGAGTATGATGAATATATGGGCTGTCGCAATCAATATCTTCAAACCACCAAATACCCTTATATCCTTTATTGTTAAAAGAGGTATGGTCGCTATCGCCCCAAGGTAAATTGTCATGCCGAGTAACCGGTATTGTTGGAAAATAAATATCGGCAATATTCACAAAATAATCAGCCAAAGTGAGCGCAGGATAATTAGGATAAATAAGGCAAAAATGAACAGGAGTTCCGGGGGTTAAATAGCCGGTCATATCCAAATTAAAATATCCTAAAATATTCATACTTTCATTGACACATTTTTGGGCATAAGCGGCGCTACCGTATAAACCTATTTCTTCTGCTGAAAAAGCGCAATAAATGACAGATCGTTTAAACTCGTATTGACTTAATATTCTGGCGGTTTCTAAAACGCCGGATGAGCCGGAGGCATCGTCGTCAGCGCCGGTAGCATTGTTCTGTGATTCATAAGTATAAGAATCATAATGCCCTCCAAGCACAATATATTCATCGGGAAATTCTGTACCCACTTGAATGGCTATCACATTTTTTGAAGCATTAGAGGGATAAGGTAATGTTTGCAATTCAACATTCAAGCCCAAGTCTTCATATTGCCCTTTGAGCCAATTTTGCGCAAGCACCGCGTTAGCATGGTCATACCGTCTGGTTACAAAGTTTTCAAGTGTTTGAATGTACCCCATCACCGATTCGGTACACACTTGAGATATAAAATTTTGGACATTTCCGTCCGGCTCGGTAATCACGGGAAAATCAAAAGTTGATTGGGGAAGTCTTGCTTCGGTATTCATAATGGCAACCATCCCGTCGTTTTTTGCCGGTTTAAATTCTTCCGTTAAAATTTTCATAATGAAGAAATTATCTCCGGAATAGAGTGTTTTAGCGCTTTTGGCAACATTTCTTACATACTCATCTTTAAAATCATTCAAACAATAGACAATAGCATACGAGATCACATCGCCAAAAGCATTTTCATCAAGCACCACAGCGCCTTCCAAATTTACTGCCTCAGCGGTGGCAAGCACATAGGTATCGCAATAATAATGAATTTTTACATCAGTATTATTAAATAAAATTTCCAAATTTTGCGTTTCCGTAACGGGAATAAATACAAATTTTCCTGCCCAAGAAACAAAACAAACAAATAATAAACAAAGAGTTAGAATAAGATTTTTTTTCATAATATATTAATTTTATAATTTTTTAAAATCAAGTTGCAATGATACACATATTTTGGAATTGTTAAACAAAATAGTATTTCATAATTTACGTTTCATATTTTTGTAACATAAATCAAATCATTTATTATGAATAACCTTACTACCAAAAATGATTGGGCTGAAAATTGGAAAAACTTCAAATCAAGTAAAGTGCCAAGTAAAATGTTTTTTACTAAATATATTCCCAAAGAAGTAATGGGAAAAGATAACTTTATTGAAATTGGTGGGTTTCCCGGAACATTTTGCGTTTATTTTAATCAACAATTTAATCTAAATGTTACATTATTAGATTTCTATATTAACAAATCTGTTATTGAACAACTTGAAGATATTAATCACTTACAGAGAGGTACTATTCATTGTATAGAATCTGATTTTTTTGATTTTAAATCTGAGCAACAGTATGATGTTGTATTTTCTTCCGGTTTCATTGAACATTTTAAAGATACCAAAGATGTGATTGATAGACATATAGAATTGCTTTCCGAAAAAGGAGTATTGCTTATTTTGCTTCCTAACTTTAGAGGGTTAAATGGCTGGTTGAATAAAATTTTTAATAAGAGCGGTTACGAAGCACATAATATCAATTCAATGCGTTTAAAATTTCTTCGGCAGATTATGCGTGAAACTGTTTTGCAAGATATTAAAGTACAATATTGTTCAAAACCAATGCTTTGGCTTTCAGCAAAAAACAAATTTATGAGAGCCACAGTGAAATGGGGAGGCCATTTACTTAAACTTTTTCCAATCCCCTCCCGCTTACTATCGTCATTTATTGTAATTAGCGGAGTAAAGAAAAAAGAATCAATATTATCTGATTGAAATATTGATAATATTTGTAAACAAAATTATAAAAGATTCTTTGCTTAAATAATTATTTATTAATAGATTAACTTGCCATAAAATGAACATAGCCATTATCCTCGCCGGAGGTACCGGAAACAGAATGGGAAATGAACGCCCTAAACAGTTTCTTAAAATTGCAGAAAAAACTGTAATTGAACATGCTACTGAGGTTTTTGAACAAAATGAACACATTGATGAAATTGCGATTGTAATTCACGAATCATATATCTCTGATATTGAAAATATGACACTGAAAAATGAATGGAAAAAAGTGAAAAAAATCTTAAAAGGGGGAAAAGAGCGGTTTCAATCCAGCCTTTCTGCCATAAATGCTTATAAGCAGTTTCCGGATGATAATCTCATTTTTCACGATGCGGTGCGTCCATTGGTAAGTGATAGAATTGTTAATGATGTGGCAAAAGCATTGGAACAGTACAATGCCGTTGCGGTTGCCATTCCTACTACCGACACTATTTTTAAAGTTGATGATTCACAGCATTTTATTGAAAGTATTCCCAACCGTTCCTGTTTATTTAGGGCGCAAACCCCGCAGGCATTTCAAGTAAAAACCATTCAAAAGGCGTTTGAATTGGCGCTTAAAGATACCGGATTTCAATTTACGGACGATTGCGGCATCGTGGCTAAATATTTGCCCAATGAAAAAATTTATGTAGTGCGCGGCGAAGAAAACAACATGAAACTTACTTATAAAGAAGATGTTTGTTTGTTGGAGAAACTTTTGCAATAACTCTTTTAACTTTTATAGCCAAAAATATTTATTATTTCTGGCTATATCTAATATTTATTAACATTTGCAGCCACAAATAAAAGATATTACTTAACGGATTGCATAACCGCGTAGAGTAATATTAGTTTGGATGAAGTGTTATAAACAGTTTTATAAAAAACATCATTTTTCACCTCATTTCTAAAAAAACAAAGCTATCTCAGTAGCATAATATTTTTTTCACGAACATCAACCTCATTTACCTAATTTTTCTGTTGTAAATGAGGTAAATGAGGTTAAGGGTTTGCAAGGAATTCATCATACTACTGATGTTGTTTTGTTTTTTTAGAAATGAGGTGAAAAATGAGGTTACATTGATTAAGTTTTACTTTTTCCATTTGCAGTATGGGATGTGACTATTTTAATCTTATCTTGTTTAAATATTTCTTCTATTTTTGCCAGCGTTTTTTTGAACCTGTTATTTTATTAATAACGTGAAAATAACCACTCTATCCGATGTCTGCAATTTAAAAACTTAAATTATAAAATGTTAAAACCTGTAAAATTTATTTTTGATTTGGATGGAACCATTACGGCAGAAGAAACGCTTCCCCTTATCGCAAATCATTTTAAAGTACAAGAAGAAATTGATGTATTAACTCAAGAAACTATTAAAGGCAACATTCCCTTTGTAGAAAGTTTTATTAGACGGGTGATGATTCTTGGAAAATTGCCTGTCTCAGAGGTTGCCAATCTGTTGGAAAACACTCACCTTCACCAGGAACTTTTGGCATTTATTCAAGCACATCCTCAACATTGCGCCATTGCAACAGGTAATTTAGAATGTTGGGTTAGCAAACTGCTAAGTAAAATTAACTGTGAATCTTTTTGCTCGGATGCAATTGTAGAAAATAATGAAGTAATAAAGATTACAAAGATTTTACGTAAAGAAATGATAGTAGAAAAATACCAACAGAAAGGTTATCAGGTGGTATTCATTGGAAATGGGAATAACGACTTGGAAGCTATGCGTATTGCTGATATTGCTATAGCTGTGGGGCTCGTACACAATCCCTCCAAAAGCATTTTACCTGTATCTAATTATTTGATTTTTAATGAAAAAACATTATGTCGTCAACTAAATCAGTTATTATAAGTTGTGCCGGAATTGGCTCGCGCTTAGGATTAGGACAAACCAAAGCATTGATTAATATTAATGGTAAATCACTTATATCTTGGCAATTAGAAACATTTCAAAATATAGAAGATTTGCGCATTGTTATTGGCTATCAAGCCAACGACATTGTGGAAGAGGTTCTGCGATATCGAAAGGATGTAATTTTTGTGTATAATCATCGCTACTTTGAAACTAAAACAGGGGCAAGTTTTTATCTTGGGGCACAACATGCAAATGAATATGTTCTAGAATGGGATGGTGATTTGTTGGTTCATCCTGAAGATGTAGAAAAAATATTATCAATGGATGGTGAATTTATTTGCTATGCTGACAAAGCTTCAGAAGAAGCAGTTTTTGTGCGAACAAATGAAAATGGAGATGTTTTATCATTTTCCAAAGAAGACGGTGACTTTGAGTGGACAGGTCCTGCCTGTATAAAACGGAATAAATTAAATTACTCATCCGGAAATGTATTTAATCAACTTGAACCTTACCTTCCTATGAAAGGTTTTAAAATACGTGCGTATGATATTGACACCTACCAAGATTACTTAAATGTTTTAAATATAGTAGCCACATGGCAATAGTATATTAACCCCTTAAAAAATTGAATGAATGAAAGAAGCATTAAATTATTTCTCAAAAATGGCAGAAAATAAAAATACCACAGCTACTTCCGTAAAAATTAATCCTATTAATGATTTTACAGTTTATGATGCAGAATTTATTTTACGTTATGCTAACCCTCAATCCCATATATTGGATTTGGGAAGTGGTACAGGATTAATATTAAACAAAATATACAACAAAGTAGGCAAAATAACTGCAGTTGAGCCTTTTGAAACTTTTACCAAATTTATTCAGAAAAGCCCTAACATTGAAGTTTTTAATCAAACTCTTTCAGATTTTGAACCAAAGGATACATATAATTTGCTCACTCTTTTTGGAATAATGCAATATTTCTCTGAAAGCGAAGCCTCACAACTTTATAAAAAGTATTTTTCAACGCTGAAAAATGGTGGAAAAATAATTGTAAAAAATCAATTGGGTGTAATAGAAGATGTAGTAGTTTCAGGATATTCAGAGGAATTAAAAACAAATTATTTTTCCCACTATCGGCACATTGATAAGGAAATCTCAATGTTGAAAAAAGTCGGATATAAAAATGTACAAGTATTCGACATTTATCCTCCGGAATGTAACCGATGGGATAATACACATTTTTACGCTATCGTGGCAGAAAAATAATACTTAAAACTATTAAATGTAATAAATAATGGAAGAAGATTTCAGCAAATACAATGGAGAGACCACCATGTTGCGTAAGGCACAATACCGAATGTTGGAAATATTGATAGCAGTAGATAAGATTTGTAAAAAGCACAACATCCCTTATTGGTTAGATGGGGGAACTTTGCTGGGTGCTGTACGTCACGGTGGTTTTATCCCGTGGGATGACGATTTGGACATTGCTATGCTGCAAAAAGATTACGATAAATTGCGAAAAATTTTACCAAAGGAACTACCCGCACAATTTGTTTTTGAAGACTGGAAAACGAATAAGAACTTCACTATGAAACATGGAAAAGTAAGAGACAAAAACTCTTTTTTTGAAGACCCAAACTGGAATGGAAAAGATTGTTTGCAGGGAATATTTATTGATATTTTTCCAAAAGAAAAAATAATTTCGCTGAAATGGAGAAAAAAAATAGATTTTTTTTATGGAAGATCTTTTAGAAGGTTACACGGATTTAATAACAGTAGGAAAGAGTTTTATGTTGCATGTTTAATGTGGTTTCCTGTTTGTTGTGTAGCAGGTATAAGTCAATTTTTTTCAAATTTGTTTGGAAAAGATAATCTCGGAGATCCTTACGGCGGACTTACTTCATTTCATATCTATAAAAAATCAACCATTTTTCCACTCAAAGAGATGAAGTTTGAAAACCACACATTTCCCGTGCCCCATAGCGCTCATCAGTATCTTACCTACCAATACGGAAATTATATGCAAATTCCGCCGGAAGATAAACGGATAGTGCATGCTAATAAAATTGAGGTTTGGTAGAAAACAATATAAATAATTGTAAATTATGACTATTCTCATCATTCATAATGAGTACAGTACCCGCGGCGGTGAAGAAAGTGTGGTTGCATTTCAAAAGCAATTGCTGGAAATGTATGGAAATAAAGTCATTCTCTACACACGTAAGTATGAAGAGATGAAAAAATGGATCTTCGGTAAATACCGGGGCGTTTTTACTTCCATTTTTAATCCGAAATCGCGAAGAGATTTGAAGAAAATTATTGAAATAGAGCAACCTGATACGGCGCTATTACACAATCTATTTCCCATAATTTCTCCTTCAATCATCCCTTTTTTAAAAAGAAAAAAGATTAAAGTTTTTCAAATAGTGCATAACTACAGGATGTTGTGTCCTATTGGATTATTTTATCACAACGCTGAAATTTGTGAAAAATGTACTGGAAAAAGGAGAGAATGGAATTGCGTAAAAAACAGATGCAACGGAGGTTTTTTAAGTAGTGTTTCATACTGTATTCGTGCATTTGCTACAAGAAAATTGGGCTATTACAATCATGTGGACTTTTTTTTGTCATTAACTCATTTCCAAAAAAACAAATTAGTTGCCAATGGATTCAACGCTAATAAGATAAAAGTACTACCCAACAGTTTTATAACGAATAATGCGGCTAACGACAAACAGGTTGCAAGTTTTACCTCTACTCCTGCCGACGCTATCGGTTTTATTGGTCGTCTTTCTTACGAAAAAGGTTTTTTGGATTTTATTGAAATTGCTAAACAAATGCCTCAATATCAATTTATTGTTGCCGGAGATAATACTGAGATATATTTGACAGAAACAAAACCTCCACAAAATGTAAAATTCTTAGGATTAATTACCGCAGACCAATTGCCTAATTTCTACAAAGGGTGTAAGGTTGTGTTGTTTTTAAGTAAATGCTATGAGGGGTTTCCAATGATTTTATTAGAATCAATGAGTTATGGGGTTCCTGCTGTAGTGTATAATTTGGCGGCAATGCCTGAAATAATAGAAAATGAAAAAGAAGGATTTGTAGTGGAGCAGAGAGATTTTGCAACTATTGTTGAAAAAATTAATTTATTATTTCAGAATAAAGACTTGTATCAAAAATTATCCTCTCAGTGCATAGAGAAATTTTCTGAATATTTTGCCCATGAAAAATACTATAACCAATTGATGCTGTTTCTTACACTTTAAAATAGTACTTAAAAAAGAATTAGCCAAATGAAATTTTAATGATTTTTTTATGAAAGAATTAGTCAGGGCAAATTCGAAACTTTTTTTTATCTTCGCGGCGCATTGGTTTTAGATATTTTACCGTATCTAACGAAGAGGGAATCAGGTGAAAATCCTGAACAGACCCGCTACTGTAAATCCTAATGCAACGTTTGGGCAACATTGAGCCACTGAAAAAGGAGTTAAGGAGTTTATTAACCGTTGGCTTCAACCAACGGACTTTCGGGAAGGCTGCTCAAAACGGGGATAAGTCAGGAGACCTGCCAACGCACAAAAAAACAATTATCAACCTTTCGAGGAATAAAGCGTTGTACAGTATGAGTTATCAGTTATTAGTTGCAAGTTACGAGTTACGAGTTACGAGTTACAAGTTACGGGTGACAAGTTACAAGTTACGAGTTACGAGTTACAAGTTACGGGTGATTAGTTTTATTTGTTTAATATGTGTAATTTGCGGACAACTGTATGCCCAAAATGATACCACAAAGGTTTATGAAATAAAGGCAGTAGAAATTAGTACTTCGCAACAGAATGAGGTAATTGCGCCTCAAAAACTTTCCGGCGAGACCTTGCACCGCCTCAACAGCCTCTCTATTGCCGATGCCATTCGCTATTTTTCCGGTATCCAAATTAAGGATTTTGGCGGCGTGGGCGGAATGAAAACGGTGGATATTCGCAGTATGGGAACCCACCATACAGGAGTGTTTTATGACGGCATTGCCATCGGAAACGCCCAAAACGGACAAGTAGATTTGGGCAAGTTTTCGTTAAATAACTTAGAGGAAATCTCTTTATATAATGGACAAAAAAGCGAAATTTTTCAGTCTGCCAAAGATTTTAGCGTAACGAACGCCATCTATCTCAAAACCCGCCGCCCTTCATTTGAAGGAGACAAGAAGTTCAACATTATTACGCAATTCCGAACCGGTTCGTTTGGATTGGCAAACCCATCGGTGTTGTGGGAGCAGAAAATTACCCCATCGTTATCGGCATCATTGAATGCCGAATATATTTATGCCACAGGAAAATACAAATTCCGTTACCGCCGCGTGTTCCCCGATGGCGCTACCGCGTATGATACCACAGCCATACGCCAAAACGGAGATATACAGGCATTTAGAGTAGAGGGTGGCTTGTTTGGCAAGGCAAAAAAAATCAACTGGTTTGCCAAACTCTATTTCTACGATTCCGAGCGCGGCATTCCGGGCGCTATCGTAAATAATGTTTGGAAACAGTCGCAGCGGCAGTGGGATAGAAACCTCTTCGCTCATACCTCGCTTACCGCCCGCATTCACCCCCGATACGAACTGTTGGCGCATTTCAAATATGCCCACGACTATTTGCGCTACCTCAACCCCGACACTACATTGATGTATATTGACGCCCATTTTAAACAGAATGAGATATATACTTCGTTGGTTAACAAAGTGGTGGCGCTGAAAAATTGGGAGTTTTCTTTGCCGATAGATTTTCAATGGAACAGTATGCGGGCAGATCTTCAGCACTTTTCAAATCCGGAGCGTTTATCTACCTTTGTGGCGTTGGCAACGGCATATAATTTTTGGCGTATCAAAGCGCAGGCAAGCCTTCTCGGTACGTTTGTACAGGATAAAGCGGGGAAGACCGAACTGCACGGAGGTTTATCATCATTATTAAAAACACACAAATTCACACCGGCAGTAATAATTTCCTGTAAACCCGCAAAAAGAGAGAATTTTTACATCCACGCATTTTACAAACGCACTTTTAGAATGCCTACTTTCAACGAGTTGTACTATACAGAGATGGGCAACGTGGCGCTAAAGCCCGAACTTGCCGATCAGGTGAATGTAGGGGTGAGATATACAAAATTTTTCAAGAAGGGGATTTTAGAGAACCTGTCTGTGAAAACCGATGTTTATTACAATAAAGTGAACGATAAAATTATTGCTGTGCCCAAAGGAAACAGCCAATACCGCTGGATGATGATGAATATTGGGTTGGCTAAAATTCGCGGACTTGAAGCGGCGGCGCAATTAGGATGGAAATTGCCCTGCGATATTCGTGTGCAAACCCACATCGACTATGCGTATCAAAAAGCGCAAGATTTCTCCGACCCTACGGATAATGACCCTGTGGCAGGAACTTACAAAGGGCAAATTGCCTACATCCCTTGGCATAACGGCTCTTTTGTATTCCAATTTACGATTAAAACTTACGAGTTGAATTACAGTTTTATCTATGTAGGAGAACGGTATCACAACTCTGCCAATATCCGTGAAAACTACGAGCAGCCTTGGTACACCCACGACCTGTCGCTCGGTAAGGCGTTTCGTTTTAAGAAATGGGGTTTTAAAGTGATGGCAGAAGTAAACAATATTTTGAACCAGCAATATGAGGTGGTTTTGAACTACCCGATGCCGGGAACAAACTTTAAGGTTATTTTAAAATTTGAAATATGATGAAAATAGATGTTTTTAGAGAAGAAAGGAGGAATGACGAGAGTGAAAAATTGGCAAGTGGCAATTTGAGTTTTTTCCACCCCCTTAATCCCCTGCCAGCGGGGGATATTCTTCGCACTCACCCTATTAAAAGGGAAGCGGGTAAATTCTCCCCCGCTGGCAGGGGACGAGTAAGCACAATCTCCCCCGCTGGCGGGGGCTTGGGGGTGGAAAATAAAATATTAAAATACATTAATTTATAAAACTTAATTATGATGAAAAAACATTTATTAATTATTATTGCAGTAATACTTTGTATTTTTTCTTGCCGCAAAGACATTGTAATTCCTCCTATAGAAAACTTTACCGCTGTGCAGGGTTTTTATTTGCTGAACGAGGGCAATATGGGGAGCAACAAATGCACGCTCGATTATTACGATTACGAAACCGGCGAGTATCATCGTAATATGTATGCCGGCGTTAATCCTACCGTTCCCAAAGAGTTGGGCGATGTGGGCAACGATATGGGCATTTACGGGAGCAAGTTGTATGCGGTGATCAATGGCTCCAACAAAATTGAGGTAATGGAGGCGCACACTGCCCGCAGGCTAACCCAGATTGATATTCCGAATTGCAGGTATATTATATTTTATGAGGGTTTTGCTTACGTTACTTCTTACGCCGGACCGATACAAATTGGGCATCAGCAAATTGGCTATGTGGCAAAAATTGACACGGCTTCTTTGCAAGTGATGGCGCAATGTTTGGTAGGGTTTCAGCCCGATGGCTTGGCTATTGCGAATGGCAAAATGTATGTTGCCAATTCCGGCGGATACCTAACGCCCAATTCCGAAAATACGGTGTCGGTAATTGATGTGGGCTCTTTTCAAGAAGTTAAAAGAATTGAAACGGCGAAAAATTTGCACCACGTTTGCGCAGATAAACACGGCAATATTTGGATAAGTGCACGCGGCGATTATTACCACACTCCCTCAAAATTATATTGTATTGATTCTAAAACCGACCAACTTACCGATTCTATCAATATTGCCGTTTCCAATTTTTATTTAGACGAGAATCATCTTTATATTATCGGGGTAACTTGGAATTATGAAACGATGGCAAATGAAATTAACTATGCTATTGTAGATGTGGTTTCTAAACAGATTATATCTCAAAAAATTATTACAGACGGCACCGATGCAGAGATTCAGATGCCTTACGGGATTGCGGTAAATCCGATTACTAAAGATATTTACATAACCGATGTCAAAAACTATGTTTCGCCCGGCGTGCTGTATTGTTTCGACAAAACCGGAAAACAGAAATGGAATGTGCGCACCGGCGATATTCCGGGACACTTGGCTTTTTTAATTAATAATTAATAATTAATAATGAATAATGTGTTAGGCGGAATTTTAAATTCCGCCTAACTTGGAATTTAAAATTCCGCCGCAAAGCCATAAAAATTTAAAATCAAATAAATATGAAAAAAAACAACATTTTATTATTATTTTTTGTCATAATAACCATTTCCCTTTACGCGCAATCGCCGTACATTAGCAAGGTCTTTGATTTTCGTCCGGCGCCCGGGCAGTTTGTAAATATGCTTCCTAAATATAAAGATGGGGATACACACGAAACGATGCTTACGAAAGTGGCGGAAGCGATTGTGGGAGATGAAAAAGGGTTGGTTTCTTTGGGCGCGTATGGCGGTTATATTGTTTTTGGCTTTGACCATTTAGTGGAAAACAAACTCGGCAAATACGACTTTAAGATTTGGGGTAATGCGTATTATTACAATGCCAATCCGGCGCCCGGCGAACTTCCCACCGGCGCGTGCGAGCCCGGAATTGTGTTGGTTTCTTACGATGCCAACGGCAACGGCTTACCCGACGACCCTTGGTACGAACTTGCCGGCAGCGAGTATTACAAACCGGAAACGATTACAGATTACGAGATTACTTACTATAAGCCGGATCCGGACAAAGAACCCACCCCCGATCCAAATTTTCCATTTTTGACAGATACGAGTTATGTAAAATGGATAGACAATCAAGAAGTTGTGGGGTATGTAGCGCGTAATGCCTGGCATTCGCAGCCCTACTATCCGCTGTGGCTCAACGAAGAAACGCTGACTTTTGAAGGCACAAAATTGGCAAACAACGGTGTGGCAAAAGATACTGCCGGACAAAATTTTGTGCAATACGCCTACCCTTGGGGCTACGCCGATAACCATCCTAACGACAATATTCGCTCGAACTTTGATATTGGTTGGGCGGTAGATGCACAAGGCAACAACGTGAATTTGCCCGGCATTCATTTCGTAAAAGTATATACCGGCGTAAACCAGTATTGCGGCTGGTTGGGCGAAACCTCCACCGAAATTATGGGCGCCGAGGATTTGCACATTCAAGGCATTGATATTGACGTTTTGGGTGTACCTCCTCCCCTCCCCCTCCCCGATGCCAAAGTGTATTATCATCAAGGAAAACTGTTTTTGGAAAACATTGAAGATTGTTATGCTACGCTTTATAACATTAACGCACAAGTAATGAATAGTTTTTATGTAAATAATGCTAACAAAATATATGAAATAAAATTGACCTCCGGGGTTTATCTGCTTAAAATACAAAAACAAAATGCAGGTAGGATATTCAAATTTATCATTAACCATTAATCATTAACCATTTAAAAAACTTATTATGAAAAAAATAATTTTTACAATCTCCTTAATGCTGGGTATAGCATTACCATTATTTGCACAACAGAACCAAACGATTACATTAGATCTATTAAATCCTACTTATCCAACTAAATTTGAATATATTGGAAATGGTTATTGGGATAAAACGTATGTGGATACGGGTTATACCTGGTTTGAATCTCAAATTTTCTCTTTCTCACATCTCATTGAAGGCGAGGGCTCTGCTTACGGTGGATACGCCTGGAATGGTTTTACGGTATGCAACAGCGGCGACAATACCGACCACAGCGATGAGGGAAGTTGGTTTATGGATTACGAATGGGGTTGTATGGCGGGCGGCGGCATTATGACCGATACAGAAGGAAATGTTTTGACAGACGAAGATGGAGTGGTTTTAGTGAATAATGAATTGCCCTATTTGGTTGGTTTTTGGCACTATTTGATGGAACCTGAATGGTGGTGGCTCTATTTGGATCGGGAATTAAATATACTTGATGAACCTACCCATTGTTTTCAAATTCATTTAGATGATAACGAAGAGTATGAAGCGGTGGGCGTGTATGTGAATAACCACCCCTATACCTATTACGCCAATTTGCACGGGTTTGGACTTGCCCGAGCGCTCAACCAAGAGGGAGATTTTTTAAAACTCATTTTTCACGGAATAGATCCTGACGGAACTGAAAGCGGTAAAACCGTAGAGTATTTTTTAGCAGAATTTAAAGACGGTACCCTTATTCAAAACGTTAACTGGGAATGGGTGGACTTGTCGGCATTGGGCAGTATTGGCGGTTTATACTGCACTATGGAAACCACAGATGCAGACCAATACGGACCGTTGGCGCCTACCTATTTCTGTATGGATAAACTGCAAGTACGAACCAAAAATGTTAAGGTTAAGGATAACACGCTCTCTGATATTACGGTATATCCGAATCCCACCACGGGAAAATTAATAATTAATAATGAACAATTAATAATAAATAATGTTGATATTTTTGATGTTTATGGGAGAAACCTATTATCTCATCATCTCATCCCCTCATCATCCCATCATCTCATCAATATGTCGCATCTTCCCGCAGGAATCTATTTTGTTAAAATAACAACTGAGAAAGGAATCGTAACGCAAAAAGTGGTTAAGATTTAGGCGGCATTACAAATTCCGCCCAACACGTTATAAGCACTACATTCCCTATTCTCTCACAATATTTGCGCCGAGCGCATTAAGTCGCTCTACTATATTTTGGTAGCCTCTGTCAATTTGTTCAATATTTTGGATCACGCTTTCGCCTTGGGCGGATAAAGCGGCAATTAATAGCGCTACCCCAGCGCGAATATCCGGTGAGGACATATTGGTGGCACGAAGTTGTTTTTGATGATTTAGACCGATAACGGTAGCACGGTGCGGGTCGCACAAGATAATTTGCGCGCCCATATTCTGCAAATGATCTACAAAAAACAACCGGCTTTCAAACATCTTTTGGTGAATGAGCACGCTACCTTCGGCTTGCACGGCGGTTACTAAGGCAATACTGATTAAATCGGGGGTAAAGCCGGGCCACGGCGCATCGCTAATGGTAAGGATAGAGCCGTCTGACTGTTTTTCAATCTCATAATAATCTAACTTCGGAACAATGATATCGTCATTTATTTGTTTAATATGGATTCCCAACTTTGAAAAAGTATAAGGGATAATTCCCAAATGTTTACAGGCGCAGTTTTTAATAGTAATTTCCGAGCGATTGAGCGCCGCCATACCAATAAAGCTGCCTATTTCAATCATATCGGGAAGGATAGTATGTTCGCAGCCGTGCAATGTTTCCACGCCTTCAATAGTAAGCAAGTTTGAGCCTATACCGTTGATTTTCGCGCCCATATTGTTGAGCATCGTACAGAGTTGCAGCAAGTAAGGTTCGCAGGCGGCGTTGAAAATGGTGGTTTGCCCTTTTGCCAACACCGCCGCCATTACAATATTGGCGGTACCGGTTACAGAGGCTTCATTCAGCAAAAGATATTCGCCTGTTAACTGTTTGGCATACAGTTCAAAAATATTTTCTTTTGGTAAATGTCTAAACTTGGCGCCCAATTTCAAAAACCCTTCAAAATGGGTGGTTAATGGACGTCTGCCTATTTTATCTCCGCCCGGTGTGGCGGCATAAGCCTTTCCGAAACGCCCCAGTAGTGGTCCGATAATCATAATAGATGCCCTGATAGCGCTCGACAACTGCAGAAACTTTTGCGATTTAATAAACCCGAAGTCTATCTCTTTTGCTTGAAATTTGTACTCATGTTCTGAAATTGGCGTAACCTCCACGCCCATAGAAACCAGCACGTCTATAAGTCGCAGTACATCTAATATTTTCGGCACGTTTTTAATGATAAC
>Ga0082212_10002695_pt1 | contig 25649 bp, 19 predicted proteins | sample TergutNt197P3_FD_71548 | JGI IMG/M metagenome (GOLD analysis project Ga0082212, IMG submission 71548) | Neocapritermes taracua P3 segment gut microbial communities from Petit-Saut dam, French Guiana - Nt197 P3 | ecosystem: Host-associated > Arthropoda: Insects > Digestive system > Gut ...
GAGGTTTGTCAGGTTTAGACTTATTTTTTTGGGGGGGCCTCTGCCCCCCCCCCCCGCCAGGGCCTAGCCGGCCCTGGACCCGGCATTCCTGAAAACAGCGAAGCTGTTTTCAGGGTGTGGGGGTGCAGGGGCATCATGCCCCTGCCAGGGGAGTCTGAGGGGACAGAGTCCCCTCAGTACCTAATCCCAAATATTCAGGAAATACCCATGCGCATATTCACCCATCTGCTTACAGGACTTCTCCTTATGTTCACCAGTTCCTCCGCTCTGGCAGCGTCCCCCAGCATCACCCGCCTGGAAAACGGACTGACCGTGCTTGTCTTGCAGGACAAGCGCTTCCCTCTGGTTTCCCTGCGCCTGTATGTGCATGCGGGATCCGCCCATGAAGCGCCCGAGGAAGCGGGCATCAGCCATGTGCTCGAACACATGGTCTTCAAAGGAACGGACGGACGGCCCAAGGGCCGGATTGCCGCTGATATCGAACAGACCGGCGGCTATCTTAACGCGGCCACCAGCTTTGACTATACGGTGTACCTTACGGACATGACCAGGGGACATTGGAAAACCGGGCTGGACGTGCTCAAGGACATGGCTTTCCATCCCACTCTGGCACCCGAGGATCTCGCCTCGGAAAAGGACGTGGTGGTGGCCGAACTCAAGCGTAGCGAGGATAGCCCCGGCCAAAGACTGTTCCGCATGACGCAGCAGGCCGCGCTTAAAGGCACGCCTTACGCCAATCCGATCATCGGCTTTGAAGAGACCATCCGTAGCTTCAGCAGCGATATGATACGAGATTATATAGATCGACTGTACCAGCCGCAATCCATGCTTCTGCTGGCCTGCGGTGACGTGGAGCCGGACGAGGTTCTGGCCGAGGCCAAGCGCCTGTTCGGCGATCGGAAAAACACCCGGCCGGTTATTCCTCCGTATAATCTTGAGCGGGCCGTGCAAAGCGACGGCTTCATGGTTACGGTGGAAAAAGGGCCCTGGAACAAGGTGCACCTGGCCCTGGCCCTGCCCGCTCCGGCCCTTACCAAGGTGCGCGCCGCGCAGCTTGATGTGCTGGCCCAGGTGCTGGGCGGAGACGCCACATCGCGTTTTTACCGCACCTATAAATACGACAAGCGTCTTGTGGACAGCCTGTCTGTCGCCAACTACAGCTTTGAACGCCTGGGCATGATTTATATTCAGGCCGTCCTGGACGCGGACAAGCTCATTCCTTTCTGGGAGAGCTTCAGCAAGGATCTGGGCAAACTCGCGCAAACCACCTTTTCCAACGAGGAACTGGACCGGGCCAAGCTCAACCTTGAGGATGATCTCTTCCGGGCCAAGGAGACCTTGGGCGGCCTGGCTTCCAAGCTCGGCTATTTCGCCTTTCTCGCCGGGGGTGAGCAAGGTGAGGAAAACTATCTGCGCGTCATAAAGGATACCAACCAGAGCATACTGCTCGGTCTGATTGCCGACCTGTTTTCGCCGGAAAAGCTGTCCATGAGCGTGCTCCTGCCCGAAGGCGCGGCCCTTGCCGATCTGCTCCCCAAAGGGGAGGCGGCAAAAGCCGCCAAGCCCGGAGCCGAGTCCTGGGAGACATGGTTTACGGCCGTTCTGGGAGCCGGCTGGAAAAGCCCGGTGCGGGAACAACGCGGTTCGGCCGGAGAAGGCAAGGCCGGGCAGGCTGAAACCATCGATCTCGGCAAGGGGCGCACCCTGGTGCTTATCCCGGATGACACGCTGCCCTATACGGCCATGAATCTCGTGTATACCGGCGGGGACACGCTTTTGTCCGAAAAGGATCAGGGCCTTGCCTCCTTTACCGCCTCGCTGCTGACCAAAGGCACCAAAGGACGTAGCGCCACGGCTGTTGAGGATTATCTTTCCGACCGCGCCGCCTCGTTTTCCGCCGCTTCGGGACGCCAGACCTTTGGTCTGAGCATGGACGCCCCGGCCCGCTTCACGGATGACATGTTCGCCCTGCTTTACGACACCCTGCGCGAACCCGCCTTCCGGGATGAAGAGGCGCAGCGCGTGCGCGACAACCAGATTTCCGCCATCACCATGCGCGAGGACCAGCCCACGGGCCTGGCCTTCCGGCGTATCTTCCCCTTCCTGTTCAGGGATCATCCCTACGGTTACCTGCAACTGGGTGAGAAAGACCGGGTCGCCCAATTCACGGCCAAGGAGGCCCGCGAGTTCTGGAAAAACCAGAACCAGCAGCCGTGGGTGCTGGCCGTGTGCGGCGTTTTTGACCGGGAGGCCATTCTGGCGGCCGTGCAAAAACTGCCGGTCCCGGCAAAAAAGGAAGTTACGCCTGGTCTGCCGCAGTGGAACAGCGAACGATCCTTGCAGTTATCCCTGCCCGGCCGCAACCAGAGCCATCTGTTCATGATTTTCCCCACCGTGGGTTTCGGCAACGCGGACGAGCCCGGTCTGGACCTGTTGCAGAATATTCTGACCGGACAAAGCGGCCTGTTGTTCCGGGATCTGCGGGACGAACAGGGGCTCGGCTACACGGTGACCGCCATCCCCTGGCGGGCGGCAAATGCCGGACTGCTCATGTTCTATATCGGCACTGAACCGGACAAGATGCAACAGGCCGAAGAGGGCTTTCGCAGGGTGATTGCGAACCTGCGGGAAGGGATGCTGCCAAATGAGGAGCTTGAACGCGGGAAAAACCAGATGGAAGGCGACTATTTCAGGGACCACCAGACGCTGGCCTCGCGTAGTTCCGAGGCGGCCATGCTGACCGCGCTGCACCGCCCTCTTGATGCCGCCCGGACACTGATCGAGAACGCGCGCGGCGTTGACGCCGCCAAGCTGCGGGAACTTGCCCGGACCTATCTTGAGCCGGATAAGGCCTATATTGTGAAAGTGGAGCCGTGAAAACAACCATAGCGCTACGCCTTGACCCGGAGACCCGCGCAAAGCTCGACCTGTTGGCCGGGGCAAGCGGCTGTTCGCCTGCCACGCTTGTGGCCGAGGCGGTGCGCAGGTTCGTGGATCTTGAACTGGCGGCTCTTGCCGCCGCAAAGGCCGAGCAGGCGGAAAACGGAGAAGGCGAGGTTGCCCCGCCTATTGAACGCTGGAATTTGATTGTTTAGGCTTTGCTGACAAAAGAGTTCCTATTTTTCCTGAGACTTCTTGACAAATAGGGCAAGAAAACCTATTTTAAAGGTGGAGGCTTTGTCTGCGCAAGTGGGCATTGCCTTTTCCTTTTTAGGATACCTCGCGCTCACGCGGATACAGGTCATCAATCAGAGCAAAGCTCCATATTGAAAAATCATTCCTGTCGCCGACCTGCCGTCTTGTCTGGTAACACAAAGCAAGAACCTTTTCCGCTAAATCAGCCAGTTGCGGCCTTGCCGGTTCCGTCATCCTGGGCAACCGCACTCCCCAGGAAATAATATATGCGACCAGATCCGCCAGTTGAATGGCGGTCGTCAGATCGCTATGCACAAATAGAGGTTAAAGATAGGCATAGTCCTTTCTCAAGTACTTGCCGGGTGCGGGGCGCGGAGCGGCATTGGGCATAATGCTGGCAAAAGCATACATCCGGTATTGAGCGCACAGATCAAGGATGCCGGACACAAACGCAATTTTGGCTTGGGCAAGCGCCGTTAGCTCTTCACGAGTAGGGGCGTCGTGTGTTTCCCCTTTGCTGAGGCAGCTTTTTGCCAAATCCCGGCGCGTATCGGCAGACAGAGCTTCAAGCTGGTCGGCATGCTTGAATACTTTGTTTTTCAGAATCTTTTTCCCTTTGAGTTCAAGGCGGCCGGTTGTGATTCTGCGGCCGAAAATTTCATACTCCAGCGCGTAAATCCGTTGAATCACATTCCAGAGATCCCGATCTTCAACGGCAACGCCAGCAAGTGTTTCATACGGCGGCGAACCGTCACAACCGCTTTCGTCCACGAAGAGAAAGTAACTCATTGCCTGCCTCCCGGCGTATCGTTAAGGACGATCGCTCCCAAAGCAGGCCATCCTGTCTCCAAGCTCGAAATAATGAGCGCGAATGGTTCGTTCGATGAGATCCCGCGATTTGGAGCGCACGGCTTTGAGCACTTTTTTATGCCGGTCCACCACTTCCGAATGGCTGAAGGCATGCGGCCAGTGCCGGAAGAGAAGAAATTTCGACATCCGCTGGCAAACGTTGCGCGCGTGCTGCACCATCAGCTTGTTTTCCGCCTTTCCGAGCAGGGTCTCGTGGAAGGCGACATCCAGCTTAGCGAAGTACTCGGCGTAATCCGGCTCATCCCCGCTCAGAGCGTCCATCTGGTCGAGCAGGCTTTCCAGAGGGGAGAAATCCTCCGCTGTGAACGAGGAGCAGCATTCGGCCACGGCCGCCCCTTCCAGCACCCCGCCGATACTGTAGCTGTCGCGTATCTCTTTGGCGGTAAGCGCCTTGATAAATTTGCCCCGTTGTGGAAGCGCCACGATGAGGCCGTCGTTGACCAGCATCTGAAGCGCCTCGCGCACCGGCGCCCGGCTGATGGACAGGACCGAGGCGACGTGCACCTCGTTAACCTTGTCTCCGGGCTTGAGTTCGCCGTTCAACAAGGCCGCTTTTATAAAGGCGGTAACTTGTTCGCTGTATGTCTTGACTTCATTCATGAATAGCTCTGCGCTGGTAACAAGGAGAAAGAAACACCCGTTCTAGCTGAGTGCAAGCGAGGAAGCAAGCGTCAGTTATGGCATTTTACGGATGAATGTTCTCCGTTTGCGGCTTTACTCTTCATTATACAAATCTTTTGTCCTGACGCCGAGATACGCGGCAATAGCTTCCAGCGTGTAAAGACGGCATTCGTTAATCCGCCGGCATCGGGCGCGTAAAATTGTTTTGTCCGATATGCCAGTTCCCGCGACCATCGCTCTTATGCTAACACCCTTATCTTCCATTATTTTTCTGACATTACTTGTAATCATACGACACCTCAACGTCGTACAATACAACGTTGACCTCGATAGGTATGTCGGCGTATAGTACGACATCGGCAAGCATACGCGTAGGCGATGTCTATGAAAAACTTTTTACGTAATGGAGTATCGCGTTATGACAACGAAATACAAAATCATACTCGGTTTTGCCGCCATGATGATTCTCATGATTGCGCTATCCCTGCTGGAGTATCGCTCTCTGGATAATTCCATGGCCGGTTTTAAAGAATACAGCAGGTTAGCCGAGATAAACGTGGAGTTCAGCGACGGGCTGGCCGAGTTCACCAGGGTGAGCCTCAATGCGAACACGTTCCTGGCCAACCGTAATCCGGATTTAATAAAAGAGGCCCAAGACGCGCTGGAACACCTGGATCAAGGCTTTACGGACATCCTGAAGACGATGGTAATCCCGGCGAACATAGAACGCGTAACCAGAGCCCGCAAACTGCTCGCGGACTACCGTGCGGGCCTCAATACGCTGGTGGGTGCGATCAATCGCATAATGGACGTATATCAGAACGAGGTGAGCCCCAGCAGGGACAACCTGGAGCGAGAAATACGCTTCATGATGGACACCGCGAAAGCGAACGACAACACGGCCGTATTGCACGGCCTCGCTGACTCGGTGTTCCAGTTTGCCAACATGCGCTTCTACATGGCGCATTATCTCCATACGCGTTCCGAGGAGCACGCAAAAGGCCTTCAGGGCGCCATCAGTCAAATGAAGACTCTGTTGCTCGGAGTGGGCGAGCATATACGCGTGCAGTCGGCCAGGGACACCCACGCCAAACTGTTGAATGACCTCGCGACCTGGGAGAACGCGGCCAAGACTATCGTTGAGGCGGGCAATGCCGCCAACGCCGTCCTTACCGATATGCGCGCCGCCCGCCGGGACCTGGATGCGCTCCTGCCGGAGCTGAGCAAGATCTACGATGATTTGATGCGCGCCAACGGCGAGGCCACCGCCTCCGCAGTCGCGGCCAGCCAGACCATGCTGCTCACCGGCAGCGCCGCCGGGGTAGCCATCGGTATCCTGCTGGCCGTCTTCATTATCTTTGGTCTGATCAGGGTTCTACGCAACCTCGGCGCCTTCGCCAGCGCCATCGCCGACGGCAACTTCCAAGCCCAAGTCGACAGCCGCGAAAAAGGCGAAGTCGGCGCCATGGTCCAAAGCATGAAGCAAATCCCCGCCGTCCTGCAATCCGTTCTGGACGACTACCACACCCTGGAAAAACGCATCGAAGGCGGCGAACTGGATGTCAAGGCTGACCCGGCCGCATACAAAGGCGGCTTTGCCACCCTGATCACCGGCACCAACGCCATCCTCAGCCGCTTCCTTCTGCTCGTGGAAAACATCCCCACTCCGGTTGTCATGCTGACCAAGGATTGCAAGGCTATCTATATGAACGCCGTCGGGCGCGAAGTCGGCGGCGCGGACTACAAAGGCAAAACCTGTAGGCAAATCATGGCCCGCGAAGACTCCGACACCCCCGCCGATGCTCTGAGAAAAGCCGTGGATAGCCTGCGGCCCGCTTCGGCCGAAACCCGCGCCCACCCCCAGGGCAAAAACATGGACATCAGCTACACCGCCATCCCCATGCTCTCCCAAGACGGCAAACTCGCCGCCATTCTCCAGTTGATCACGGATCTTACCGCCATCAAAAATACCCAGCGCACCATTATCCAGGTGGCTGACCAGGCCGCCACCATCGCCAACAGGGTCGCCTCCTCCTCTGAAGAGCTTTCAGCCCAGGTGGAACAGGTTTCGAATGGGGCGGATCAGCAGCGCAGCCGCGTGGAAAGCACGGCCACGGCCATGGCGGAAATGAATGCCACCGTGCTGGAGGTGGCGAAGAACGCCGGCCAGGCCTCGGATCAATCAGAGATGACCAAAAACAAGGCCAATGAAGGAGCCGCTCTGGTGAACAAGGTGGTGCACTCCATCAATGAAGTGAACAAGGTGGCCACCACCCTGCAGACGAGCATGCATGAACTGGGCGGCCAGGCGGAGAGCATCGGCGGGGTGATGGGCGTTATCTCCGACATTGCGGACCAGACCAACCTGCTGGCCTTGAACGCGGCCATTGAAGCGGCCCGGGCCGGTGAAGCCGGACGCGGCTTCGCCGTTGTGGCGGACGAAGTGCGCAAACTGGCGGAAAAAACCATGTCCGCGACCCAGGAAGTGGGAACCAACATCACGGCCATCCAACATTCCGCCCGCAACAACATTGAAGAGGTGAACGCGGCGACCAAAGCCATCACCGAAGCCACGGAACTGGCCAATACTTCGGGGCAGGCCCTGACCGAAATCGTCGAACTGGCTGCGGCCAACTCCTCGGTGGTCACCTCTATTGCCACGGCTGCTGAGCAACAGAGCTCCACCTCCGAAGAGATCAACCGGGCCATTGATGAAATCAACAGGATTGTCGCGGAAACCGCCGAAGGCATGACTCAGGCTTACGCTGCTGTGCAGGAATTGTCCCAGATAGCGCAGGAACTGCTTACGGTCATGCAGCAACTGAAAGAATAAGGCCTTTTTACCCCGCATAAAACCGCCCCGCCGGAGCGCTTCCGGCGGGGCGGTTTTACGTTCGTAAATTGCTATACCCGAGGCTTGGCCTCCCGCACTATCGCTCTGGCAAGAACTTCGGCGGCGTCGATTATTTCGATTTCGTATGATTCCCCTTCCATGATGACGCCAAGTTCCGTACAGGCGGCGATGGCCGTTTTAACGCCCTTGTCACGCAGGCTGTTCACGACGTTTGCCAGCATTTCCCTGATTTGCGGGCTCAGGTCGCCTTTTTTGACACGCTTGATAATATCCAGCAGCGCGTTTTCGGCCTCCGGGTCGAGGTACGCCGCTTTGGAAGAACTCAGCGCAAGAACGTTTTCGTACAGTCCGGTCGTCCTCACGGCAGGCGATGCGAGAATGCCGATACGCGCGGCGGACGGGCTCGCCCGCAGGGCGGCATCGGCCGCAAGCTCGATCATGTTCAACACCGGAATGTCCACCGCTCCGTATACATAGTCATAATAGTTGTGCGCCGTATTGCAGGCGATGCACAGGAAATCCGCTCCCGCGCCCCTCAAATTTTTGGCCATTTCCGCCATGACCGGCCCTGGGTTCTCTCCGGTTCCCTCTATCAGGGCTTTAATGCGGGAGGGGACTTTCGGGTTGTTGTCGATGATGCAGCGGACGTGATCGATGTCGTCCTGGGCGGGGGTATTTCTTATTATCCGGCGCATCAGGTCCACGGTGGCTTCGGGTCCCATGCCGCCGAGAATACCTACAACCTTTTCCTTTTCAGGCATGCATCCTCCTCGTGTTTCTGGAAGCGGCTTCCCCCGCCGGATCTCCGGCGGGGGAAGCATGGCGTTATTCACTTTGAAAGAACAGGAATCACCACTTACTCATGTCGAGCGTCTTTTCACTTTTAGCCACAATAACCGCGCCCGTTACGTCGCCGGTGACGTTCATGCAGGTGCGGCCCATGTCAAACAGGGCGTCAATGCCCAGAATCAGGGCGTAAGCGACAGCAACAGCGGACCCGGCGGTAACGGGCAGGTTGATGGCCTCAAGCACCATAAGCATCATGATGGCTCCGGCTCCGGGAACGCCCGCCGAACCGATGGCCCCGAGGGTGGCAACCAGCAGGAGGATTCCCTGCTGCTCGAAATTCAAGGGCATGCCCACGGCGTTGCCGATGAAAATGGCGCCCACGGTAAGATAGATGGCCGTGCCGTCCATGTTGACCGTGGCCCCGATGGGCAGAGCAAAGGAGCTGATGGACTTCGGAACGCCGAGGTTCTCTTCGGTCACGCGCAGGGTCACGGGGAGTGTGGCGGACGAGGAGCGGGTGACGAATGCGGTGATGGACGCTTCCTTTACTCCGTTGATAAACTTGCTGAAACTCAGCCCGAAAACCCGGAGCAAACCACCGTACCCGAGGACGGTATGGACGACGGTGCCCAGATAGAAGACAGCAAGGACATACAGGGTCGGTCCGACCACCTTGGGGCCTTGTTGCGCGAATACGTTGGAAATCAGCACGAATACGCCAATGGGCGCGTACTGCATCACGCCGCGCACGATTGTGTACATGATTTCCGCAAGCACGGTAAACAGGCCGAACGCGGCATCCGCGTAAGCACCCAGGTCCGTGCCCTTCAGGTCGCGCAGCATGGCGAGCGAAATGCCGGAGATCAGGGCAAAGAAGATGATCGGCAGCACATGGCCCTTGGCAAGCGAATCTATAGGGTTGGTGGGAATGATGGCGAGAAGCACCTCGGCAATGGTCGGGGCTTTAAGTTCCTTGGCCGCGGCGGCTCCGTCTCCAACCAGGCTCAGGCCCGCGCCGGGCGCGAACAGGTTGGCAAGCACAAGGGCAATGCCGATGCAGATAGCGCTCGTCACCAGGTAGTATACGAGGGTTTTTCCGCCGATTTTGCCGAGTTGCTTCGGGGTGATGCTTGACGCGCCGACAATGAGGGAGAAAAAGATGGTCGGCACGACAATCATTCTCAGAAGACTGATAAATACGTCACCGAAAAACTTGGTGTACGCAATGTAGTTGGGGACCAGGGCCGGAGAAAGTCCGAGCAGGACGCCGACAACGGCGCCGGCGATAAGGCCGGCCAGAATCCGATAGAGAAGGTTTGTCTTGAAATACCAACTGAACATGCCTTGGCTGCTCGTTGCTTGATCTGCCATAAGACCTCCTTAAAAATGTTGAAGAAGAAAGATACGAATCTGCATGGGTTTCTTCACAAAGCAGCGAAGTGGGCGGTTCACAGGCACAGGTCTTCTCCTTTGCCGGAATAGTCACCCACCGTTAAGCAAACATCTCAAACGTAAAATGTCATAAACGATAACTTCATATAATGTCGACATTTTTTTAGCTACTGAATCCGGCAAAAGATGTCAACGGTCTTGTCAAAAAAAGCACATGTCTTTTAAAATAAAATATGCCGCCTTATAATGAAACCGGCCCTTTTTACCGCGAAAGTGTCACTTTCGCGGTAAAAAGGGCCGGGTGTAAGGCCAGGCTGTTTGGTTACAAATCTATGGGGCTATGCCTGCACGCCTTCCCATTTGCTTATATCCAGAGCTCCTTCCTTTTTGGCCACATGCGAAGTGATCGCTACGTCTCCGGCGACGTTCAGGAAGGTGCGGCCCATATCCAGAATGGCGTCAATAGCGAACATCAGGGCATACGCCGCAGCCACCGCGCTGCCGTCTTCAATCTTCATGCCGATGCCTTCCAGCACCATGAGCAGCATGATCACGCCCGCGCCGGGCACACCCGCCGAACCGATAGCGCCCAGCGTGCCCAGAAGCGCGACCATGAACATCTGATCAATGGTCAGGGGAGCTCCGATGGCATTGGCGATGAACATGGTGGTGACGCCAAGATAGACGGCCGCGCCGTCCATGTTGACGGTTGCGCCAAGGGGCGCGGAAAAGGATATGACTTCAGGCTTGACGCCCAGGTTCTCTTTCATCACGCGGATGGTGATGGGCAGGGTGGCGCTGGAAGAACGGGTGACAAAGGCGGTGATCAGGGCTTCACGGGCTCCTTTGAGAGCCACCAGCGGACTGAGCCCGGCCATACGGAGAAGTCCGCCGTATACGACAACGAAGTGGATGATGATGACGCCGAAAGTGATGACTATGACGTACATCATGGAGCCGACAACCTTGGGGCCTTGTACCCCGAAAAGGGAGGAAATGAGGAAGAAGATGCCGATGGGCGCATACTGCATGATGCCCCAGACGATCTTGTAGGTGGCTTCGGCGGCGCCGGTACAGAAGTAGTAAACAGCATCGGCGGCCTTGCGGATTTCCCCATCGGTTGAAGACCGGATCAGAGACAGGCCGATGCCGAAGCAGATGGCAAAGAACAGAATGGGCAGGAGCTGGCCCTGCACTATGGCGTTGAAGGGATTCTGAGGCACCAGGTTCAGGAGGACGGTAGCCAGAGCGGGAGCCGTATTTGCTTTGCCGGCAACCCCTTCAGCGCCCATTATGTTGAGACCCACGCCGGGTTGGAAGATAAGCGCTGCGCCAACGGCGAGGGCGACGGCGATAAAGGTCGTGATCAGGTAAAGCGCTACGAGCCTGCCCCCAATCCGCCCCAGCTTCGCCGGGTTGAGAGCGGAAACGCCCCCGATAACCGAGAATAAAATGACCGGCACCACGATCATTTGCAGCAACCGGATGAACAGATCGCCGAAAAATTTGACGTTAGCCGCATAGGCCGCGGCCGTGGCCGTCGGCATGTTGGCCAGGACAATGCCCAGGACCGCCCCGGCGATCGTGGCGAAGACGATGCGCTTGAGAATGCTGACTTTAAAGTACCAGCTAAAAATACCGGATTTTGTTTCTGCCTGTGTCATAGGGCGTTCCTCTTCCATGTCTGGTTGGATGGTTTTTACCTCAATCAGCCGGCTTGGCTTCCCGCACTATCGCTTCGGCGGCCCTCAGGTTTTTGGCCATTTCCGCCATGACCGGCCCTGGGTTTTCTCCGGTTCCCTCTATCAGGGCTTTGATGCGGGAGGGGACTTTCGGGTTCCATGCCGCCGAGAATGCCTACGACCTTTTCCTTTTCAGGCATGCATCCTCCTCGTGTTTCTGGAAGCGGCTTCCCCCGTCGGAGATCCGGCGGGGGAAGCATGGCAAAGTACGGCGATGATCAGCAGCGCCACCGCGCATTACGCGGCTTCGCCGGCATCTTCCTCACCCGGCTGGGCCATTTTGCGATTCCAGCCTGTGACTACAGAGAAAATAAGAACCGCAAGCAAGGTCCAGGAATAGGGATTGTATAGGGCCACACTGATCGGAGGCGCGGATATGCCAAACTGTTGGGAAGTGTTGTATACCGCGCCGTACCAAGCTGCCACGGCAATGTGCCAGGGCATGGTGAAGAACAGCGTGCACACGGCGCAGTCCATGAGATTGGCGCGCCGCGACGGAGCCAGACCCCACTTTTTGCCCAGGGGCTTTACCAGAGAGGGGCCGAGAAGCAACAAAGCCGGGGCATTGGCCGAGATGGGAATTGAAACAAGAATGGTAATGCCCACGATGAAGGCCTCGGCCTGACGCACGGTGCGTACAACGGCGCGTTCGGCAAACTCAAGAATACGGCGCATAATGCCGCTTTCCACAAGAATCTGGGTCACCGCGAGGATGAGGATGGCAAAGATAATCGCGCCCACAACGCTCTGGATGCCGTCTTCCACAAGTCCGGTGGATATGCCGCGCTTTTCCGGGATGGAGAATATCCGCTCGAGGGCGATTTTGCCCGTGACCAGGCCCAGCACGGCCGCGGTGATATTGCCGTAGATCAACGCTTCAATAATATGCCTGCCGGACAAAGCCGCGACCACAACGACGGCGAGGGCGATAAGCATGAGGAGACCCATAGGGTTGAGCTGGGCTTTGATTTCCGGAAGATCCGCCATCACGCCGCCGCCGCCGAAGATGGCAAACACCACAGCCGCCACAATCGCCCCGCCGATGCAAAGCGGGAAACGGGTGCGCACCACGTCGCGCATGGTTGATCCCTGGGTGTAGGCCGAGACAATGGTGGTGTCTGAAACCGGGGCCACATTGTCGCCAAAGGCCGCTCCGGAAAGAATGGCCAGGGCCAGCATGGCCGGGTCCGCGCCAAGGAAGTAGCCCGCGGGGTAGAGAACCGGGGTCAGGGCAATGCATGTGCCCGTGCTGGTTCCCGTGCCGGAGGCAAAAAGCATGGCCGCGACGAACACAAGCAGCACGAATATGGCTCCGGTGGCTCCCGTGGTCATGCCCATCCAAAGCAAGCCGTCCACAAGACCGCCCGCTTTCATCAGTTCTCCAAAAACACCGGCGAACAGCCATGCCGCGACAACGACAATGCCGGTTTTGTCGCCAATGCCGCGCATGAGCGCCTTGCAGTATTCCTTGGGCTCGCACGCAAAGAAGATGCCCACGGCAATAGCGATCCAGCCGCAGGCCCAGAAGGGCTTTGTCCCGCCGCGTTCAGCGACGGAAAGCCAGATGAGGCCGGTTACGAGGATTAACAGAGGAACAAGACCGCCAAAGACACCGCCACGCATTCTCAATTCTTTTTCCATGAGCTTTCCTTCTTGATCGGCGCCGGTTTTAGCGGAATGTGTCCATATACGCATACAGTGCCGGCGACCCTCCCGTATGCAGGAACAGGAGGTTGGCCCCCTGAGGGAATGCGCCCTTGCGCACCTGGTCGATAAACCCGGCCATAGCCTTGCCGGAGTATACCGGGTCAAGCAGGATAGCTTCAGTCTGCGCCAGCAGCTTGACAGCTTCCACCATGGAGTCTGTCGGGATGGAATAGCCCGGCCCCACGTAATCGGCAAAACAGGTAACGGCAGCGGCGGGTATTTCGCTCTTGACGCCGCAGAGAGCGGCCGTGTCCTTCACCAGGCCGTACACGAGCTTTTCCTGCACATCCTTGGGACGGCTGACGTTCATGCCAAGGACAGGGATGTTCGCGTTGGTGCCGGACATGCCCACGACAATTCCGGCATGCGTGCCCGCGCTGCCGCTGGGAACCACCATGGTATGGATGTCCAGCTTCATGTGCAGCAATTGCTCCATGATCTCCTGGGCGCAGGCGACATAGCCGAGAGCGCCGATGGTATTGGACGCGCCGCCGGGGATGATATAGGGCTTTTTGCCTTGCTTGCGCAGCGCTTCCGCTATCTTTTCCATTTCATCCGGCATGGGGGAGCCGCCGGGAACAACGGTGATGCTTTTCACGCCCAGCAGATGGTAAAGAAAGTTATTCCCCGAAGCTTCCGGCTTGTAGCTGCCCTTGACGCGTTCTTCCAGCACCAGATGGCAGTCCAGGCCTTCCTTCACCGCCCAGGCCAGGGTCAGGCGGGCATGGTTGGATTGCACGGCGCCGCAGGTAATGATGGTATCCGCGCCTTTTTCAAGGGCATCGGCGATGCAGAAGTCCAGCTTTCTGGTCTTGTTGCCGCCCGCGCAGCCGGGCAGCAGGTCGTCACGCTTGATATACACGTTGACTTTGTTGCCGAGAGCCTTGGAAAAATTGGGAAGAAATTCGATGGAGGTCGGTTCCTGCACGTAACCGCGACGTGGAAACTTGGCCAGATTCATAATGATGCCCTCGCTGGTTTGGATGGTATGATGCCGGAGCGGCAAGCGACAATTTGTATAATGTCGACATTTTTTAGCTACTGAATCCGGCAAAGGATGTCAACAGTCTTGTTAAAAAAAGCGCATGCCCTTCGGAAGAAAATAAAAAAAGCTTACAACGCCTATACTATTTTCAAGCCAAGCCATAACAACGGAAAAGATTCACGAAGGTGGTGACGAGATTTCTTGTTTTTTTATTTTTGCTTAATGTCGACTTTTTGTGTCGCTTGAATAAAAGCAGGTGAGAGCGATTTGTGTCGGTGGGGGCGTGTGGGTGATCTTCTCGCGCCCGCCCCAAACAGAGGCACTACCTACATCCCCCGCAAAAGCTGGTTCGCGGCCACAGCCACGGCGTAAGCAAAGGCCAGGTTGAAGAAAAGGCTGAAGAACATCCATTTCCACTCGCCCGATTCTTTTTTGATCACGGCCAGAGTCACGAAACAGGGAGAATAAAGCAACGTGAACAACAACATGGCCACGGCATTGGCCTTGGTCCAGTGCTTGTCCGCCCGGATGCGATCGGCCAGGGTGGCGGTATTGTTTTCATCCACTTGCCCGAGCGAATATACAGTGCCCAAGGTTGAGATGACCACTTCCTTGGCCGCTATGCCGCCGATAAGAGCGATATTGGTGCGCCAGTCAAACCCGGCCGGACGGGTAATGCTTTCAAGAGCCACGCCGAGCCTGCCCGCATACGATTGCCGCAGGGCTGCCCCGGCTTCCAGGTTGTCAATCTCCTGAATTTGCGCTTCAAGCAGCTTTTCCGGCATGGCGCCCAGAACTGTCCGCTTTTCAGCCAGCATAAGCTCAAGAGCCCCGGCAGGCGTCCGGGCGAATTTTTTCCTGGCCGCCTCCAATTGCCGGTGAATGATTGCGGCCCCGGCATCATGTTCGGCCAGGGCGCCCAGGGCGGCGGCGCACTTTTCCATCTGCTCCCGCAGTTCGTCCGCTTCCTGATCCGCGGGCAGTTTTTCCAATTGTTTGGTAAGGGCGTCAATTTCGGCCTGGAGCCTGCTTACGGACTGCCCTTGTTTATTCGGGAGCTCCGCGAGTTGTGCCTGCAAAAAAGCCTTTTGGGCCGCAAAGCCGTCGGCCACGTCCTCGGGCAGGGCGGGAAAGCTCATGGCCGCCCAGATCAGAATGGATATGGCCAGGATGATGGTTCCGGCCTTTTTGATATACTGCCAGGTCCGTTCCCAGGTATGGATAAGCAGGCCGGAAAGGGTTGGGAGGCGATAGGGAGGCAGTTCCATGACAAAGGGGGTGGCTTCGCCCCGGATCAGCGTGGAACGGAGCAGGCGCGCCACCAGAAGTGCGGCGACCCACCCCGCGAGGGTGAGCAGGAACATGACCAGGGCCTGATGTTTCTCAAAAAAAATGGTCACCAGCAGGAGGAAGACCGGGACCTTGGCCCCGCAGGCCATGAACGGGGCGGTGAGCATGGTGGCCAGGCGCTCGCGCGGGCTGCGCAGGGTGCGCGTGGCCATGACGCCGGGCACGGCGCAGCCCCCGGCAATGCCGCCGGACACGATAAAGGGCATCACGGACGCGCCGTGCAGGCCGAAGGAACGGAATACGCGGTCCATCATGTAGGCCACGCGGGCCATGTATCCGGAGTCTTCCAGTACGGCAATGAGCAGAAACATGATCATAATCAGCGGAACAAAACCGAGCACTCCGCCTACACCGCCGATAATGCCCGCCGTAATAAGCGACTTCAGTATGCCGTCGGGCAGGTGCGCGGCCACGGCTCCGTCCAGCCAGGCAAAGGCGCTCTCGACCCAACCCAAAGGATACGCGCCAAATTCAATGGTCAGAAAATACATGAGATACAGCACGCCGAGCATGATCAAAGGGCCGAAAAAACGATTGGTCAGCACCATGTCGGCCTTGTCGGAATAGGCTATGCGGCTGTTCCGTTCTTCCACGCCCGTGACCACGCCCTGCCGCAATATGGAGGAGATGTAGCCGTAACGGTAATCCGCGATCAAGGCTTCCGGATAGGTATTCAGCGTGGTTTTTATATGCGCGGCAACCTTGTCGGCCGTGGCGAGCAATTGTCCGCTCACCTCCTGGGAAACCGCCCTGCCCTGATTGATGATGTCTTCGTCGCGTTCCAGATATTTCAGGGCCACCCAGCGGGCGGGGAATTTGTCGTCCAGCAGGCCGGCTTGTGCAACCACGGGCTGCATCTCTGTCAGGGCTTCATCAATGTCAGGCCCGTAGGAAATTTCCAGGGGCGCGCTCCGGCCGTTGCTGGAGTCGGCGAGGAGTACGGCCGCTCTTAAACCCTCCTCCAGCCCTTCTCCGGTACGGGCCACAGCGGGAATGGCCGTCACGCCGGTCAGTTCCGCAAAGCGTTTCACGTCAATGCTCATGCCTTGAGCCCTGGCTTCGTCCATCATGTTCAAGGCCACGACAACGGGCATACCCATTTCCAGGAGTTGCACGGTCAGGTACAGATTGCGTTCCAGCACGCCCGCGTTCACAACATCAAGAACCGCCCCTGGCCGTTCTTCGGCCAGAACCCGCCGGGCGACCACTTCTTCAAGAGAATAGGCCGACAAGGAATAGGTGCCGGGCAAATCCACCAGAGTGACGGTACGGCCGTCCACACTGGCCGTTCCTTCCTTTTTTTCCACGGTGATGCCCGGATAGTTGCCCACATGCTGGCGGGAACCGGTATACCAGTTGAATGCCGTGGTTTTGCCGGAATTGGGGTTACCGGCAATGGCAATGGTCGTTTGTGCGGCAGCCATGCTAACTTACCCGCACCGCGATGAAGTCCGCTTCTCTATTGCGCAGGGTGAGTGTAAACCCCATGAGGCGCAAGGCCACCGGGTCCTTGAGCGGAGCCCGGCCCACAACCTGGACTTCAACTCCGGGCACCAGCCCCATATCGCGGATACGGCGCCCCATTTCACCGTCAGCGGAGATATCCGCGATGACGGCCTTCTGTCCCTTGGCCAGGGTCCGCAAAGATACGGTGTCCGGCATGATGTTATTTCTCCAGCGTGGGCATGCTATAGATGAAATTGAAAATTATTATCAATTTGTTTTAAAAACTATTTTTCGCAAGAGCACGCGCCCTTCTTGTCAGAGCAACAGGACGATCCGGTATGGCGTCCTGAACCGCAGGCGCAACCGCACTGCGGGCGCACCAAAAGACGGTAAACAGCGAAAACCGCTGCCGCGAGCACAATTGCCCCTACCAGTATTCCCTCTGCCATGCGTATTTCCTCTTATTTATGATCATGAAGGTCATTTTCATCAACCGCGCGACAAAAAATCGTTCCGGCCAGGCTTTCGCCGAGCACCAGGGAGCTTTGCCGCACACGCACGCAAACATTTCCTGTGCCGTCGCCGGGCTGACAGACTTCCATCTCCGCGCCAGGGAGTATGCCCAAGGAATACAGCCGGGAACGCGACGACGGGGTGCCGGACACATCCGAAACCCGCAGCTTGCACCCGCAAGGCATATCCACCAGCGGTATGCCGCAACATGTGCACGATGTGTCAGTGGGCTGGGTACTCATGATCAATTCCGTTTCGGGTCATGTGAGAGTTGCGATTGTCGTTCAAGGCCGAAAGCTCACGGCGCGTTTACCATAGCTCTCCTGAGTGAATATGCGCATAATGAGAATGAAAGTCAAGTTCTAATAATGTCTATTATTTTCATAATATTATGAAATGCGGAAAAGATTACCAGAGGCGTTTCAGGGCTTCGCTTTTCAGGCTGTCGAGCTCCGGGTTCAGGTACTCGACACGGACGCTGATGTGCGTTCCGCCGCGCACGTTGAAAATTCCCTCGACCGTCATGCGCCTGGGCGCGAGCACGGCAACAAGATCGTCCATAATCTTGTTGGTCAGGCTCTCCATGAACGACCCATGATTCCGGAAGGCTCCCATATACAGCTTGAAGGACTTGGACTCAACGCAGCGCTCCCCTGGAACATAGCGGATGCGTATGGTTCCGAAGTCCGGCTGTCCGGTCATGGGGCACAGGCTGGTAAATTCAGGATGCTCAAAGGTGATCACGTAATCGCGATCAGGATAGCGGTTGGGAAAAGCCTCCAGAATGGAAGCTTCGGGCGCGCTGAAGGCGTATGCCGCGCGTGAACCGAGCTTGCTCAACCCCTGCGTTTCGGGACTGTCCGCGCAAGCCTTGGCGGACACTTTTCGCTCTGCTTTTTTCACCACAGGCGGGACTCCTCCTTGAGATTGTCGCTTACAGCGAGCCAACCGAAACAACGGCAAGTTCCCGCCGCCGGACAAGGTAAAACACTATCACCGCGCCGACCATCTTGCTCAAGGTCATGATCAACACGGAAGATACGGAAAACAATCCCACCATGCTCAAAAACACCACGCTGTCCACAGGCGTGCTGAGCGCGCTCGACAGGAGAACCCGCTGGGAAAAAGGGCGTCCGGTAAAGGTGTACACGGCCCAATCCATCAACTCGCCGATAAAAAAGGCGCATACACTGGCCAAGGCAATGGCCGGAGTGGCCATGAGCCAACTGATGAGCCCGCCAAGCAGCATCGCGGGCAGCACCATGTGGCCGATTTCACGTTGGGCATAGTCACGGATAACAAAAATAAAACCCACCACCAAAGCCACTGGAGACCACAGTTCTCCGCCCGGCAAGCTGAGCAGCGGCACCACGTCAAAAGCGTAATTCACCAGAACGATGAAAAATACGTACAGTAAAGCATATTTCATGCGCTATTCCTTTTCTTTGACGCAGGGAATTTACCCCAAGTCGTTGGTACTGGCAAGTGGCGGTGGTTCGACAAAAAGAGGGCTTTCGTATATGTTGCTGTTGCGCGGCGCGCGTGGTGACAGGTGTTATTCAGGAGGATGTATGGCACACTATGCTGCGGAACTGTTTGTCCAGTGCGTTTACGGCCTGGACCTGACGTATGATGAGCTGATTGCGACCGAGGGCGAATTAAAGCCGGCCATGACCACCATTCTGGAACAAAACGGCGCGGAGTTCATTCATTTTGAAGAAATGGGCGATACCATGCGCGTTCAGTGCGTGTTCACCACCTACGGCGAAAATCTCTTTCATGCCGTGTGCGACGCCTTTGCCCCGCTTATGGACGGTCGTATCGAAGCCCGCCTGCTCTATGTGGATAAAGATCTCGATGGCCTGCATTATTATACCATCAACGAAAAAAAATGGCAGGAGGCCGTTCTGCGTATGCCTGCGGCGGGCCCGCTGAGCAAAACCCTGCGCGAACAGGACCCGCCGTCAAAAAAGAAAAAGCTCCCGGCAAAGAAAAAGCATTGAGGCCGTCGCCAAGGCAGTGCCTCATTTTGTCGTCAGACGAGGAAGGCATAGCTTTGGGCGATGGGGCTGGACTCTTCGGTCCTGCCCCGGAGCACAAAGCAAGCCTGACGAAGTATCACGGCAAAATGAGGCACTGCCCCCAAGTCCTCTTGATTTCATTGCGCCAACATCGTATTTTCTTTCTATGCCTTTATTCGGCATACCATCATACAAGGTCCGTATTGCCGCATGACAAACAGTGAGACAACCGCCCGCTATGAATCCTGGCCGGAAAGCGAAGCCGGATCCGTAGCGCTTGCCCAATGCAATACCCTTTTGCGCGGACTCTTCGCCGGGTGGCCCCGGCGTTCGCGCACCATGCTGGTCATGGGCGCGGGAAGCGGAGACTTTATTGAGCGGCTTTGGGAAGCGGGGTTTGATATCACCGGGCAGGAAAACGATTCTGAATTTCTTGCTAAAGCCAAGGCGCGCATGGGTTCCCGCGCCGAGTTCGTGCTGTCCGCACCGGATCATCTTCCCTTTGACGACTGCGCCTTTGATTACGCCGTTATCGTGGCCGCCTATGAATTCTGGGACAATCCGGAGCTTGTGCTGGAAGAAATAAACAGGGTCGCCTGCAGCGGTGTCATTCTTATTTTCCCCAATGCCTGGTCCTTGTTCGGCATTGAATGCCGCCTGCGTGAGAAAAATCCCTTATGCGCCTCGGCCCGGCCTTTATTGCAAAGCCCCAGAACGATATGGCAGATGTCCCGCCGGGTCTTTGGCAAAAAAAGGGCCGCCTGGGCATCCGTGCTTCCCGCAACGACGTATACCTGGAAACGGCGTCCCTTTTTCCACTTTCTTAATTCCCTGCAATGCCCCTTGCCGCTCGGCGCTTTTGCCGGGCTGCGCATCGATTTCGGTCCGGTCTATGCCGGCACCCCGCTCCTCCTGAAAGCCTCGGATCCGGTTGCTTCCGCTGAATGAGCCTTAATACACGCCGGGCAACCCATAACTCCTGAGCACACTATCACAGCAGCCCAGATGGTAATTATAGTGGCGGACCATGGCGATCAGTGCGGCGACATTCGTCCGGTCCTTGCCCAAAAAACGGGTCAGCACCGGGTGCGGCCGCAGAAGATCGGCTTGGGTTATCTTTTCCATAAAGGCATAGGCCATTGCTTTCATCTTTCCGGCAATCTCCAGCACTTCCTGCTTGGATATCGCCTTAGGGTACTCCTCCCGCAGCAGGGCCGCATTTCGACCTATGCCGAAATCATCTTCCGCCTGCCCGTCCGGCAGGGCATACAGTTGCACACAGTAAAAGGCATGCACCTGCTCCTGCCAAAAATAGTAACCGCCGTTTTTGCTTTGCCATACCTCCTGGGGGCATACTTCTATCTGCTGCAACAAAAAGTTATGAAAGCGCTCAAACTCATCGGCAAAACATTGCACTACAGGGTCCATGCTCATGTGTATCTCCACGGGTATAAATTATCTCCAAGCAAACAACATGTCAGTCCCCAAGGAGTGTGTCAATAAGCCCCTAAACGGACCAGCGCCCCCGGTCATTTTTGACCAGGGGCGCTAGGTGTTTTGTATACTGTTGGCTCCGGCCTACGTTCCCACATATAAGTATGCAGTATCATCGGCGATGGGGCGCTTAACTTCCAGGTTCGGAATGGGGACTGGGTGTACCCGCCTCTCCGTGGGAGCCAACAAGTTTTTGAGCTGTATCGGGGGCTCGTTTGGGTCAGGGAAGGGTTTGTTCACTGGCCGTTGGAGCTCTCGAATCTTTTGAAGCGTTAGTGAATGCGGTGGATTTTGTGTTCCGGCGAGGAAGACGATGTTTTTTGCGAAGGGAGTGGACTCTTAGGTCCATGACCGGAGCAAAAAACGAGTCTGACGAAGCCGGGGCGCAAAAGACGCCGTATTCGCAGGCAATTGAGGGAAGGAAAGGTGGGTGTTTGATTCAAGAATTCGTCCTATTAGTACCGGTAAGCTGAGCATGTTACCATGCTTACACATCCGGCCTATCGACCTTGTGGTCTACAAGGGGACTTTCGCATTGCTGCGTGGATATCTTATCTTGAGGCAGGCTTCCCGCTTAGATGCTTTCAGCGGTTATCCCTTCCGAACGTGGCTATCCTGCAGTGCCGTTGGCACGACAACAGGCCCACCAGGGGTTCGTCCATCCCGGTCCTCTCGTACTAGGGACAGGCCCTCTCAAATATCCTACGCCCACAGCAGATAGGGACCAAACTGTCTCACGACGTTTTAAACCCAGCTCGCGTACCACTTTAAACGGCGAACAGCCGTACCCTTGGGACCTGCTTCAGCCCCAGGATGTGATGAGCCGACATCGAGGTGCCAAACCGCATCGTCGATATGGACTCTTGGATGCGATCAGCCTGTTATCCCCGGCGTACCTTTTATCCAATGAGCGATGGCCCTTCCATTTGGGACCACCGGATCACTAACACCGACTTTCGTCCCTGCTCGAGCTGTCACTCTTGCAGTCAAGCTCCCTTATGCGTTTGCACTCGGCGCCTGGTTTCCGATCAGGCTGAGGGAACCTTTGCGTGCCTCCGTTATTATTTGGGAGGCGACCGCCCCAGTCAAACTACCCACCAGACACTGTTTCCCTCCTGGTTAACAGGGTAGGGATTAGAGTCTTAGACATGCAAGGGTGGTATTTCAAGGTTGGCTCCGCCCATACTGGCGTACAGGGTTCATAGCCTCCCACCTATCCTACACATGCATGCCCAAAACCCAATGTCAAGCTATAGTAAAGGTGCACAGGGTCTTTCCGTCACGCTGCGGGTAGACGGCATTTTCACCGCCATTTCAATTTCACCGAGTCTCTGGTTGAGACAGCGCGGAGATCGTTACGCCATTCGTGCAGGTCGGAACTTACCCGACAAGGAATTTCGCTACCTTAGGACCGTTATAGTTACGGCCGCCGTTTACCGGGGCTTCAATTCAAGGCTTTGCTTGCGCTGACCTCTCCTTTTAACCTTCCGGCACCGGGCAGGCGTCAGTCCCTATACTTCGTCTTACGACTTTGCAGAGACCTATGTTTTTAGTAAACAGTCGCCACCGCCATTTTACTGCGGCTCGTCCGTGCTTATGAAGATAATTCTTAACATGGACAAGCACCCCTTCTCCCGAAGTTACGGGGTAATTTTGCCGAGTTCCTTAACCAGAGTTCTCTCGAGCGCCTTGGTGCATTTACACCCACCCACCTGAGTTGGTTTTCGGTACGGTTCACATATGCTAAGACCTGGAGCTTTTCTAGGCAGCGTGGAATGAGCCGCTCGTATTGCTACTCGCGTCGGTTCTCGGCGTATTGAGTGGAGTATTAGTCCAATCCGCCTACGACCTTTCACCCCCATCCAACGGGAGGCCGGCCTATCCTTCTGCGTCCCTCCGGACATACATATGCAAGTACGGAAATATTAATCCGTTTCCCATCGACTACGCTTTTCAGCCTCGCCTTAGGGGCCGACTAACCCTGGGAAGATTACCTTGACCCAGGAAACCTTGGGTTTACGGCGAACGGGTTTTTCACCCGTTTTATCGTTACTTATGTCAGCATAATCACTTCTCATCGGTCCAATGCGCCTTACAGCGCACCTTCATCCCGGATGAGAACGCTCCCCTACCGAGCCGCGTAAGCGGCTCCCAAAGCTTCGGCATCATGCTTAGCCCCGTTACATTTTCGGCGCGGAGTCACTAGACCAGTGAGCTATTACGCTTTCTTTAAAAGATGGCTGCTTCTAAGCCAACTTCCTGGCTGTCTGTGTAACTCTACCACCTTTCACACTGAGCATGAATTTGGAGGCCTTAGCTGTTGATCTGGGCTGTTTCCCTTTCGACTACGGATCTTCGCACCCGCAGTCTGACTCCCGAGGTAGATCTGACCGGCATTCTGAGTTTGATAGAGTTTGGTAATCTGGTGGGACCCCTAGCTCTTTCAGTGCTTTACCTCCGGCAGACAATCCTCGAGGCTATACCTCAATATATTTCGGGGAGAACCAGCTATCACCGAGTTTGATTGGCCTTTCACCCCTATCCACGGGTCATCCGGAACGTTTTCAGCCGTTGACGGTTCGGTCCTCCACAAGGCTTTACCCTTGCTTCAACCTGCCCATGGATAGCTCACTCGGTTTCGGGTCTACTCCGTCCAACTATGCGCCCTATTCAGACTTGCTTTCGCTGCGGCTCCGCTTTTCGCTTAACCTTGCTGGACAGAGTAACTCGCTGACTCATTATGCAAAAGGCACGCGGTCACATCATAAAGATGCTCCCACAGCTTGTAGGCATCAGGTTTCAGGTCTATTTCACTCCCCTCGTCGGGGTTCTTTTCGCCTTTCCCTTACGGTACTGGTTCGCTATCGGTCATCGGATAGTACTTAGCCTTGGAAGATGGTCCTCCCGGATTCCCACGGGATTTCGCGTGTCCCGTGGTACTCAGGTACCGCTTTTGCCGTTTTCGGTTTCAGGTACGGGGGTATCACCTTCTGTGCCTCGCCTTCCCAGACGATTCCCCTGCCTACTCACGGATCAATATTAGCGGCCCTACAACCCCGCCATGACGAATCATGATGGTTTGGGCTAATCCCATTTCGCTCGCCGCTACTTTGGGAGTCTCGTTTGATTTCTTTTCCTGCGGGTACTGAGATGTTTCACTTCCCCGCGTTTGCTCTTACAGCCTATGAATTCAGCTGTAAGTGACCGGCTGTAGCCGGCCGGGTTTCCCCATTCAGAGATCCTCGGATCATAGGATGTTAGGCTCCTTCCCGAGGCTTATCGCAGCCGTCCGCGTCTTTCATCGCCTTCCGATGCCAAGGCATCCACCTGACGCCCTTTGTATACTTGAATTCAATGTTACCCTAAATATTTCTGCGCGTGGTTGCCCACGCGGAAAAACATTCTTTTCCTTTCCTTCCCTATTCAATTGTCAATGAACACCTGGGGTTGCCAGGAGCCAAGCTACGCTTGGATGGTGACGGCAATCTTTGAGATTGCTGTGACGACCAAGGGTAGTTTGGTTTGTGCCGGGGTTTATTTTGGTGGAGGTGGAGGGAATCGAACCCACGACATTCAGCTTGCAAAGCTGACGCTCTCCCAATTGAGCTACACCCCCATCTGCTCGGCTCTTTTGTTTTTGCCTGCGTCAGGCTTGGTTTTTGCTCCGGTCATGGACATTAGAGTCCACTCCCTACGCAAAAACGCTACGCCTTCCTTGGCAAAAACAAAATTTCCTTCGCAGATGCCTGTGGGCGTTAGCCTGCCTGATTGGTGGGCCTGGATAGACTTGAACTATCGACCTCACGCTTATCAGGCGTGCGCTCTAACCACCTGAGCTACAGGCCCCTCTTTTGCTTGGTCTTTTTGCTGCTGGCGGCGTCAGGCTTGGTTTTTGCTCCGGTCATGGACTGAAGAGTCCACTCCCTGCGCAAAAACACTACGCCTTCCTTGCCTGCACCAAAAATCCCGGCGCAAAAGCAAAATTCATTCAAAGAACAGTTTCGGCTCTTTGCGAGTAAAGAGTGAGTGGAACGTATTTGTCTATAAAGGAGGTGATCCAGCCGCAGGTTCCCCTACGGCTACCTTGTTACGACTTCACCCCAATCATCGGCCCTACCGTAGACGGCTGCCTCCCTTGCGGGTTAGCTCACCGGTGTCGGGTAAAACCAACTTTCGTGGTGTGACGGGCGGTGTGTACAAGGCCCGGGAACGCATTCACCCTGGCATGCTGATCCAGAATTACTAGCGATTCCAACTTCATGCAGTCGAGTTGCAGACTGCAATCCGGACTGGGACGCGTTTTTTGGGATTGGCTCCACCTTGCGGTCTCGCTGCCCTTTGTGCGCGCCATTGTAGTACGTGTGTAGCCCTAGGCGTAAGGGCCATGATGACTTGACGTCGTCCCCACCTTCCTCTGTGTTGACCACAGCAGTCTTAATAGAGTGCCCAGCTTCACCTGATGGCAACTATCAATAGGGGTTGCGCTCGTTGCGGGACTTAACCCAACACCTCACGGCACGAGCTGACGACAGCCATGCAGCACCTGTCTCGGGGTTCTCCGAAAAGCACCCCTCCCTTTCAGGAGGGTTCCCCGGATGTCAAGCCTAGGTAAGGTTCTTCGCGTTGCATCGAATTAAACCACATACTCCACCGCTTGTGCGGGCCCCCGTCAATTTCTTTGAGTTTCAGCCTTGCGACCGTACTCCCCAGGCGGGATACTTAACGCGTTA
>Ga0082212_10002696_pt1 | contig 25647 bp, 26 predicted proteins | sample TergutNt197P3_FD_71548 | JGI IMG/M metagenome (GOLD analysis project Ga0082212, IMG submission 71548) | Neocapritermes taracua P3 segment gut microbial communities from Petit-Saut dam, French Guiana - Nt197 P3 | ecosystem: Host-associated > Arthropoda: Insects > Digestive system > Gut ...
AATTTCTCCCAAGTAAATAACTCGACTTCTGTTTCGATTGTTTCGGCATAACGGGAAGTAAATGACTTTTTTACGATCGAGGGCGTACGTCCTACATGTCCGTACGAGGCTGTCTCTAAATAGATTGGGTTACGCAGCTTCAGGCGTTCCTCAATCGCTTTGGGGCGCATATCGAAGATAGCGGCTATCTTTTCTGCTATCTCGCCATCGGATAAGGCAACATGTGAACGTCCAAAAGTATTTACAAAGATATTCATCGGTTTGGCGACGCCGATCGCATAAGATACCTGTACCAGTATTTCATCTGCCACGCCGGCTGCCACGAGATTTTTTGCAATATGACGTGCTGCATACGCTGCAGAACGGTCCACCTTGGATGGGTCTTTACCGGAAAAAGCGCCTCCTCCGTGCGCGCCCTTACCGCCATACGTATCAACAATGATTTTTCGTCCTGTCACGCCGGTATCGCCATGCGGGCCGCCGATAACAAATTTTCCGGTCGGATTCACATAATAGGTGATCTGTTCATTAAACAACGTCTGTACTTTTGGTGGGTATTGTGCTTTCACCCTTGGAATAAGGATACGTTTCACATCGTCGGCGATTTTGCGCTGCATCCTCTCGTCGGCTTCCAACTGCGAAACTCCGTTTCCCGCAGTAATAAACTCGTCGTGTTGCGTAGAAATGACAATTGCGTCAATACGCAAAGGCGTTCCATAATCATCATATTCAATGGTCACCTGGCTTTTTGCATCCGGTCGAAGATAAGGCATTTTGTAGATCTCGCTTTTACGGATGATGGCCAGTTCTTGCAACAAACAATGCGCTAAATCGAGCGCTAACGGCATATAATTGTCTGTTTCGTTTGTTGCATATCCGAACATCATCCCCTGGTCGCCAGCACCCTGGTCGTAAGGGTCTTGTCTTTCAACGCCGCGATTAATATCAGGGCTTTGTTCGTGAATAGCTGAAAGCACGCCGCACGACTTAGCCTCGAACTGATATTCGCTCTTTGTATAGCCGATTTTTTCGATGATGCAACGCACCGTTTCCTGAACATCTACGTAGGCATTTGATTTCACCTCGCCTGCAACAACAACTTGTCCGGTCGTCACTAATGTCTCGCACGCGACTTTCGAGTTTTTGTCTTGTGCTAGAAACGCATCTAATAAGGCGTCCGAAATTTGATCGGCTACCTTGTCCGGGTGTCCTTCTGACACCGATTCTGAAGTAAATAAATAACTCATGACCTTTTTCTGTCCACATTAATTCGGGTGCAAAGGTAAAAAAAAAATACAAATAACAAAATACAAAATACAAAATACAAATTTTTACCTCGTAAGCAAAGTGAACTATTTTATTTCTAAGTTGTCATTTACTTCAAACTCGTTATTCTCCATATCATAAAACTTATACTCTAACATGCCAAGACGCTGGTCGGGAATCAGTGTTATTCCTTTGCTATACTTCCATTTCCACTTCAACAGCATAGAGATGAAGCCTTTTTTAATATAAGCGAACACGTACGGATGGATGTGGAGTTTAAATTTCTTCAAATTCAACTTATGGGTCAGGACATCAATTTTTCCCTCTAATGTATCGGTAAAAAACAGGGAAGGTTTAGTATGACCCACGCCCAGACAAGTGGGACATTTTTCAGATGTGTCGATGTTGAGTATGGGACGTACCCGTTGACGTGTGATCTGCATGATCCCGAACTTGCTCAACGGCAGGATATTATGTCGTGCTCGGTCTTTCGCCATCGCAGCAGAAAAATGCTCAAACAATTGCTGTCGATGCGCTGCTTCGACCATGTCAATAAAATCTATTACGATAATACCGCCCATATCGCGCAAACGTAACTGTCTGGCCAGTTCATCCGCTGCGCTTAAATTCACATTAAAAGAATTTTCTTCAGGCTCGCTTCCATTTTTATTGGAGCGATTGCCACTATTTACATCTACCACATGCATGGCTTCTGTATGTTCGATAATCATATATGCGCCGTTCTTAAATGTAACCGTTCGCGCCATAGACGACTTGATCTGTTTGGTGACTGCAAATGAATCAAAAATAGGGAGCTCGCCTGTATAGAGTTTTACAATGTCTTTTTGTTCAGGCGAAATGAGCGATATATAATCAAGCACGTTTTTATAAACTACCTGGTCGTTTATATAAATATGTTCGAATGTAGGGTTCAGCAGATCACGCAGCAGAACAACCATACGTGATGTTTCCTCATAAAACAGGGATGGATTTTTGGTTTTTTGCAACTTTGCAAAATTATCATCAAAACGTTTTTGAAGCGTTTTCAATTCATGGTCAAGTTCTGCCACACGTTTGCCTTCGGCTGATGTACGAACGATCACCCCAAAATTTTTAGATTTGACGCTTAAAACAAGTTGACGCAAGCGGGCGCGTTCTTCGCTTGACTTAATTTTGTTGGATACGGATACTTTGTCATTGAAAGGGATTAACACTAAATAACGTCCAGCAAACGATAGTTCGGCAGTCAAGCGAGGGCCTTTGGTTGATATCGGTTGTTTAATTATTTGCACCAATATTTCTTCGCCAGCTGAGAGTACATCCGTTATTTTCCCATCTTTTGGAGCTTCAGCCACGAAGGATAATTTTGAGTAATGCGTATTCTTTTTATCTCCCGACAATAGTTTTTTCAAATATCGCTGTTGGGTATTAAAATTTGAACCAAGGTCTTGATAATGCAGAAACCCTTCTTTTTTGTACCCAACGTCAATGAATGCGGCGTTCATGCTTGAAAGCATTTTCTTAACTTTACCAAAATAGATGTCGCCTACATCATACGATTCGTCTCTCGTCTCTTTATGAAACTCGACGAGTACCTTGTCTTCGAGCAAGGCGATAGCTACTTCCTGTGCGCTTACATCAACTATTATTTCACTTTCCACGTTTCTTTCTTTTCATTGCCTACAAACAAAAGAACAAACTTAAATAAAAAAACGTTTTTATTAAGTTTGTTCTTTCTCTATTCTTCAGACCTATTTCTTTTTATGTCTGTTCTTTTTCAGACGTTTTTTACGCTTATGCGTAGCCATTTTATGTCGTTTTCTCTTTTTACCGCTCGGCATATCAGATTAATTTAAAAGGTTCTCATTTTTTCTTTTTCGCTTTATTCTTATCTGTTGCAATAGCATCCATAAAAATTTTCGCCGGTTTGAATGACGGAATGTTATGTTCCGGAATAGTAATCGTAGTATTCTTCGAAATATTACGCGCTTTCTTTTCGGCTCTCTTCTTTACGATGAAGCTACCGAAACCTCTCAAGTAAACATTCTCCCCTTCTTCCAAAGACTTCTTAATGGCATCCATGTAAGCGGTCACGATGTTTAATACCTCTGTCTTCTCTACGCCTGTGTTTTTAGCGATCAGGCTAATAAGTTCTGCTTTTGTCATGTTATTTACAATTAAATGAATATTATGTTTTTTTTAATTTTTGGACTGCAAATATACGACTTTTCTAACATAGAAAAAAAAAAACGCTATTTTTTTTGAAAAAAAATTTTTTTCGTACATTTGTACCTGTTATTTACCTCAAAAACATTATTATTATGTCATTAAACAAAGTTATTTTAATTGGAAATGTCGGGAAAGATCCCGATGTGCGCTACTTTGATAGCGGAAACGCTATAGCTAATTTTACGCTGGCAACTTCCGAGCGCAGCTACAGGCTCGCTAATGGAACCGAAGTCCCCGAACGTACCGAGTGGCATAGCATTGTGGCTACTCGTGAAAGGGCGCAATTCGTTGAAAAGCATGTGAGGAAAGGATCTTTGCTTTATATTGAAGGAAAAATTCGTTCACGCGACTATGAAAAAGATAACATTAAACGTTACGTTACGGAAATCTATGCCGACCGCATTGAGTTTTATAACATCAGCGCTGGCCCTCGTAAGACAGAAGAAAATGTTATCGAACAACCTTCATCATCGTATTCTCTTTCTGTATCATCTACCCAAATTCCAACGCCAACCGAACCGGCAGACGAGCTTCCGATAGGTTAATTAAGAATTGGTTGGCGGATTGCTTCATTTTTTTTAATAATGCCGCAAGTACTCATTCAACAAGCGCCGCTTATAGGAATATGGAATATTGTGCAACCATGGCAGGACCTGCTTGCGATGTTTCAGAGCAAAACATGGCTCGCCGGTGAGGTTGACAAGATTGCATCCGATCATCGGAAGTGTGAATGGCTTGCCGTCCGTCTTCTAATAAAATGCCTGACCGGCGTTGAGATACCTGTTCAATACAGGGCGAATGGAACTCCCTTTCTCGACCATGACCTTTACAACATCAGCATCTCACACACCCGGGGATATGCTGCGGTACTCCTAACTAAACACTATAATCCCGGTATCGACATCGAATACCGGTCTGGACGTGCATGGAGGCTGAGAACAAAATTTCTGAACACTAAAGAACTGGCGTTTATTGATATTGCAAAAAACCAAACCGGACATTATTCATTTGCTCAGCAAGAAACGCTTTCTACGCTCTGCTGGTGCGCTAAAGAGACTGTTTACAAAGCGCTTCAGAAAACCGATGTTGATTTCATCAATCACTTTCATATTGCTCCTTTTAAGCTATCAGAAAATGGGTTTATGATTCTCAACGAAACTAAAACCCCTAAAACAGATACGTTCCACATTCATTACCAGCAAACCGACGCATATCTCCTTACTTGGATCGCCGGCATTTACGCCCCTACGATAGTTCAGGGACATGATATTGGTAAAAATGCGGGTAGAACTACTTTGTAGTTATGGATAAGAAGCGCCTGCCTTTATCCTGCGTTACGCAATCGCTTCACATATGGTTATGCAAATTTTACGCCTCCGGTGTGAGGTGATGCGACAACTTGAATCTGCGCAACCTGCGAAGAGCGAAAAAATTTTTAATTTATAATTAATTTCCCTATCTTTGCGGCGAAAAATTAACCGTTTTGCAATGGATAATGTTGATTTTGAAGGATATACGGGAATTTTAGCCCAAAATAGTACGTTTTCAAACGACACAATGCTTGTTATTGTCCTAACTCTTCTTTCATTTTTTGCGTGGTTGTTCCGGGTGAATATCCCGTTATTCATTAAGATGGTAAGTAAGATAAGCGTGCGAGAACAAAGGCAAAGTATTTTTAATACAACTAAAAAAAACAGTTTTTTATTCACCACCTTTTTGACGTTTCAGACGCTTGTCTTGTTTAGCATTTTCTTATTTGCTATTGTCCTCAAATACCGGTTGATGATGATCGACGTCCGCTTTTCAACAACCCTTTTTTATATCTGTGTTATCTTTGCAATATTTCTTCTTTTCTTCCTGAACAAGAGCGTTTTATACGCATTATTCGGGTCTATTTTTATTGAAAAAGCATCGAGTAAAATGATGCTTATTAACTTTCAATCCTTATTCTGCTTATGGGGCATAGCTTTGTACGTCCCTGTTTTATGGGTATTACTTTTTAATACGTCGTTTTTAATCCCTATTATTATATTTATAATCAGCTATTTAGTATTTATTATTATTCTGTTATTAAGAACCATTAACATCTTTTATAGTAAAAATACAGGTTTATTATTTTTAAGTTTGTACCTTTGCGCCCAAGAAATAGTACCATTGGTTTTTTTATATGAGGGACTGGTTTATTCATTTAATATTATCGAAAAAAATAATACATGGCAGTGACTATTAAAAAAATGTTGGTTTCCCTACCTCAACCCGAATCGAACAAATCACCCTATTTCGATATAGCAAAGAAATATGGTGTGGAAATTGAATTCAGACCGTTCATCAAAGTTGAACCGTTATCAGCAAAAGAATTTCGTCAGCAGAAAGTATCTATCTTAGATTACACGGCAGTTGTTTTTACGGCTCGCACCGCGGTGGACCACTTTTTCAACTTATGCGATGAGTTACGTATTATAATCCCGGAATCAATGAAATATTTCTGCACGACCGAAACTATTGCCGTTTATCTTCAGAAATACATCATTTATCGCAAAAGGAAAGTTTTTTACAGCGCAAGCGGACGTGCAGAAGATTTTGTGAAATTAATAAGCAAGCATCCTAAAGAGAAATATATGATTCCTGTTTCTGATGTTCATAAAGACGATCTGCTGGCAGGTCTTAACACAAAAAGGATTCATTACAAGACAGCTATCATGTATCGTACAGTCAGTAACAATTTCACAGAAGAAGAAAAGTTTGATTACGATCTGTTGCTGTTTTTCAGTCCTTTCGGAATCTCGTCCCTGCTGAAAAATTTTCCTTCTTTTGATCAAAAAGACATCTGTATCGGATGCTTCGGGCCAACTACTGCAAAGGCTGCTTTAGATGCAGGACTTCGTTTGGATATAGAAGCGCCTTCGCCCGAAGCGCCTTCCATGACTGCCGCCCTTGAGCTATTTCTGAAAAAAGAAATGGATAACGAGAGTGTATGACTACGGATGAAAGGCATTTTTTCCCCGAAAATGAACGGCTGAGATTAAACAAAGATATTGTCAGACTGTTCGGTGAAGGAAAAACATTTATATCCTATCCTTTACGAATCGCATATCTTCGATTAACCGGTAACAATACCTCCGATTCACCCATCTCGATCCTGGTTAGCGTCCCTAAAAAACGCATTAAGCTCGCTGTCAATCGCAACCGTATCAAACGGCTCATCCGCGAATCCTTCAGATTGAATAAAAACGAGACATCAAACCTTTACACAAAATGCGGAAATCATTTTCATGTAGCCTATATATATATATGTAAAGAGATGAAAAATTATCACGACATTGAAAAGGCTGTCAGGAAAGCGTTCAAAACCATCAACAATTCGTTAACGCCTGCATAAAGGTATGATATAGCGTTCTATACTTATGAAATTCCTTACTAATTTGTTTTTACTACCGATCTATTTTTATAGACACTGTATTTCTCCCTTCACGCCAGCCAGTTGCAGGTACACCCCGACCTGCTCGGAATACGCCATACAAGCTTTAAAAAAATATGGCCCATTCAAAGGTAGTTATTTGACTATCAAACGCCTCTTGCGTTGTCACCCGTGGGGAGGCAGCGGTTTTGATCCCGTACCCTGAAAATTTTTTATGTTTTATTACGATATACATACCCATCAACAAACAAATCATCCCGAAGAAATTTCGATCTTCTCGTTTGATGTACGTAACCCCTTCACACCGGATAACAGACTATCGTATGCCTTCGGCGTTCATCCCTGGTACATCAACGCCGATGACCCCGATACGGCTAACCGTTTACTGTCCTGCGTAGGCGAATTGGCTATCCTTTCTGAAGCAGTAGCAATTGGAGAAACAGGATTGGATAAAGTGACCGCTAAAACATCAGCAGATTTTCAATTACAACAAAGCCTGTTTGTTTCACATGCCCGCCTGTCAGAGGAACTGAAAAAGCCACTCATCATCCATTGCGTAAAAGCCTACAATGATATCCTTCGGTTTCATAATTCCATCAAACCTGCCATGCCCTGGATCATACATGGTTTCAGAGGTAAAGAAGCGCTTGCATCCCAGCTGCTTCATGCAGGCTTTTATTTATCCTTCGGTCGCTATTACGATCGGGGAGCCTTAAAAGCCGCGTGGGCTAATCATCGCTTGCTTGTGGAGACAGATGATTGTCAAATAAATATCCGCGATATTTATCATCTGGTAGCTAATGACTTGAATATTCCCGAATTTGAAATCTCTGATAGTATGCAAGTTTTTCGGCGCTTTTGTCCTGCGTGATCTTTGTCCTGCGGGATTGAGTATTAGCATTTGTAATGCGAAAAAAACTAAAAATCGGATTGCAAATCCTGATATTCATATCTTTCGGATTACAAATCCGAAAGGACAAGAAAATAATTTTCAATTTTCAATTTTCAATTTTCAATTATTTGTACCTTTGCGCGATTTTTTAATATTATTAATGAACGAAACGATGAATTTTGTTGAAGAACTGAGATGGAGAGGCATGATACATGATGTGATGCCTGGAACGGAAGAACAATTAAAAAAAGGGATGATGTCAGCTTATATCGGATTCGACCCTACAGCCGATTCGCTGCACATCGGTCATTTAGTTAGCGTCATGATACTCAAGCATTTCCAACGCGCAGGCCACCGACCAATTGCGCTGATAGGGGGCGCCACAGGCATGATTGGCGACCCTTCCATGAAATCTGCTGAACGCAACCTGCTTGATGAAGCCACTCTCAGGCACAATCAGGAGTGTATCAAAAAACAATTTGAAAAATTCCTCGACTTCGAATCCGATGCCCCTAACGCCGCTATCATGGTAAATAATTACGATTGGATGAAAGATTATTCATTTCTGGATTTCATTCGCGACGTTGGCAAACATCTCACCGTCAACTATATGATGGCTAAAGATTCGGTCAGAAAACGATTGAGTTCGGAATCCAACGAGGGGATGTCGTTTACCGAATTTTCGTACCAGTTGTTACAAGCGTATGACTTTTTAGTTCTTTACCGGGATGAAGGTTGTCGGCTTCAAATGGGAGGTTCCGACCAATGGGGCAATATCACTTCGGGAACGGAATTAATACGCCGTGTGATGGGACCAGAAGCCGAGGCCTTCGCCTTAGTTTGTCCGCTGATCACGAAAGCCGATGGCGGAAAATTCGGCAAAACCGAATCGGGCAACGTTTGGCTCGATAGTCGATACACATCGCCTTACAAATTCTATCAGTTCTGGCTGAATGTCAGCGACGAAGATGCTGTAAAGTACATCAAGATATTTACCGCTTTAAGTCAGGGAGAGATAACCGCTCTTGAGAACGAACAAATCGAAGCTCCCCACCTGCGTCCGCTTCAGAAACGTCTCGCACAGGAAGTGACGATCATGGTACATTCAGAAGAAGATTACAAAACCGCCGTCGAAGCATCCCAAATATTGTTCGGGCAAGCCACTTCTGATATATTGAGGAAAATCGACGAGGATACTTTATTGTCCGTTTTTGAAGGAGTACCCCATTTTGAAATAGCGCTCAATGAACTGACGCAAGGGATCAAAGCCATTGACTTGATAACCGAGAAAGCCCCTATTTTTCCCTCAAAAGGCGAGATGCGTAAAATGACACAAAGTGGCGGCGTGAGTATTAACAAAGAAAGAGTATCTGAATCCGACATGGTTATTAGTGTTGATAATTTATTGAATAATAAATATTTACTTATTCAACGGGGGAAAAAAAACTATTACTTACTGATAGCCAGATAATATTTTTTGACCGATATAGGGATAATTTTTTAATTTTAATTTTAATTTTTAATTAGTTTTCTTAACTTTGCGGCGTTTTTCAAAAAAAATGAATTGTCTCATGGTGTAATGGTAGCACAACAGGTTTTGGTTCTGTTTGACAAGGTTCGAGTCCTTGTGAGACAACAAGGAGAAATGCTAATGGATTGATAATAAATCTTTTAGCGTTTCTTTTTTTATGATTTGCACGACATTTCGGCAACTATCAGCTTCGCAGCGCGTTTGGAGGCGCCCGGTTCGCCTGCCATTGTGATCACCCGTTCATATCCTTCAAGCATTTCCATACGATAAGCGTCATCATGGACCAAACGTAATAACGCTGTGTAGATAGATTGGGTTGAAAATTTTGCGCCAAAAAGTTCCTGTACAATTTCATTTCCTGCGATCAGGTTGACAAGCGAGATGTATGGGACATGAAAGAAGCACCTGAAAACAAAATTAATGATTTTCCCACCTGTAACATAATAGCATACCACTTGCGGTACGCGAAACAAAGCCGTTTCCAGTGTCGCCGTTCCTGAAGTAACTAAGGCAAAAGAAGCAACCGAAAGCAGTTGATAGGTTTGACCGAAAACTATTTTAACGTTACAAACGCCTACTTTTTTCTTACTGGCATTTTCAGAGGCGCGGGTTATCACACGATAGTAATCATCCGACGACAATCCCGGCGCGCCTGCGATAATATATTGAAAATCGGGAAATTGCTCGACTGCCGACAACATCGCAGGAAGGTTCTGCGCGATTTCAGCTTTGCGGCTTCCGGCTAAGATGGCAATAACCGGCTTTGGCGGTAAATCGTTTATCTTAAAAAAATTGCCGGAATGACCAGCGCCGGTTGGTACCTTGATGAAGGCCTCACGGAAGGAAGCAACCGAATCGACAGTTGGATTGCCCACATAATCAACCGGATAGTCAAACGACTTATAGAAGTCAATTTCAAAAGGCAGGATGCAAAACATTCGGTCGATATACCGGCGAATAGTTTTGATACGATACCGTTTCCATGCCCATATCTTTGGCGAAATATAATAATAGACCGGGATATGCAGTTGCTTTTTGACGAATTTGGCTATTTTAAGGTTAAAACCAGGATAATCGACTAATATTACTACATCCGGATGACAGGCGCTAATATCTTCACGGCACAGTTGCATATTACGCAGGATTGTACGGAAATTCAACAATACCGGTATCAAGCCCATAAAAGCCATGTCGCGATAATGCTTCACCAGCGACCCCCCAACAGCTTGCATCAAGTCGCCCCCAAAAAAACGAAACGAGGCCGCCGGGTCTTCCGTTTTCAGCGAAGCCATTAAGTTTGAAGCATGAAGATCGCCGGATGCCTCGCCGACAATAAGGTAGTAGTTCATTGTATTACGAATTATTTAAAACCATATTTTCAACTCTTCCATGAAAGCATAATCGGTCACATCCACCTTACAAGGGACAAGGGCGGCGTATCCTTCTTTCAGCAAAGTTACATCATTATCAGGATATGCAGCGCCCGACACTTGATAATAACCTGCAAGCCAGTATTGCGTCCTGCCATGCTGTTCTTGGCGATTATACTCGCGTACCCATTTGCCAGCGGTTTGACGACCGACAGCCATACCCTTTACATCCGCCATGTTGGGGATGTTCAGATTCAGATAGACGCCACGCGGCAAGCCATGTTCCAAAACCTTTTCTGCCAGCCCACGCGCCAGATGGCAAGAGGAGGAAAAATCAGCGCCTGGGACGTAATCGATGAGCGACACCCCGAAAGACGGGACGTCGAACACGCACCCTTCAAAAGCGGCCCCGATTGTACCCGAATAATGCAGTGACAAGGCCTGATTACCCCCATGATTGATGCCTGAAACTAGCAAATTCGGCTTGATGGGCAACACTTCGTTGATGGCTAACTTCACACAATCAACCGGCGTCCCAGTACAACTGTATATCGTGATACCCTCACACTTGCTTATCAATTGATACGTTATCGGTTTAGTGACAGTGATGGCACACGACATCCCCGATTGGGGGCTATCCGGTGCGAAAACAACAACCGTTCCCAAACTGCAAAGCGCTTCGGTCAGACAAATAATCCCCTCAGCCGTTACGCCATCATCATTTGTCAATAGAATGAGCGGCCTTTTTGTATTATTTTGCATTTACTTTTTCAGCAAGTCCCTTATTTCTGTCAGCAAAACAATATCGTCGGACGGCGCTTTAGGTTCGGCAGGTTGCTCCTTTTCTTTTTTCTTGAACTTATTAATTGCCTTAATTACCAGAAAAATAGAAAATGCGATGAAAATAAAATCAATGATAACCTGAATAAACACTCCGTAGTTGACCGCTACCTCGGGCGACACAACCGTTTCGCCCTGTATAACGGCTTGTTTCAGCACGAACTTCCATTGCGTAAAATTAACGCCTCCGGTAATGATACTGATGAGGGGCATCATCACATCTGCAACTAACGAAGAGACGATTTTCCCAAAAGCGCCGCCAATCACAATACCTACTGCCATGTCTAACACATTTCCGCGCATGGCAAACTCCTTAAATTCTTTTACAAAACCCATAATTATTAAATATTAAAATTAAACCATGCAAAAATAGAATTTTTAGTTGAAAATTGAAAATTGAAGATTGAAAAAATATATCAACTGTCAATCTGCCTACTTTCTATTTTGCATCGCACTTCTTTTATTAGTCTGTTTTTCAGCTGTTCGGAAAGAGTTTTTTGAATCCGAAGGGTCATCTCGCAGGTCATTTCAATCTTTTTCAATACGATTTGGGGTTGCATCTCTTTCAGGATGCGCATGACTTTGTTTAGATCGTCGTATTTATACGTGATGGTTATCAGCTCATCGACGGTACACTCTTCTGTCTCGGCTGCGACAATGGCTTCGGCTGCCGCTTTTCGATAGGCTGCGATCAGTCCGCCTGTACCCAACTCAACGCCGCCAAAATAACGGACTACAAGGATCAGGATATTCGTCAATCCGTAGGCATTAATCTGTCCGAGTATCGGTTTTCCGGCAGTTGACGATGGTTCACCATCGTCGTTTACACGAAAGACATCCCTCTCCACACCCAGCACATACGCCCAGCAAACATGATGCGCATCGTAATACTTTTTTCGGTATTGTTGCACATATTCCTTCACATCTTCTGCTGACCCAACAGGTATTGCAAAAGACAAAAACCGGCTCCTTTTCTCCGAATAAGACCCTTCAGACAAGGACTTGATCGTTCTAAAAACTTCTACCATCGATTTATGATTAATGATTAGTCCGGCACATGCGTTTGTTGTTCGTCGCGAAACGCGCGGAAATCTTTCATTATCTCCTCAATCTCCTCAATAAAATAAGGGTCTTTCACGACAACTTTAACTGCCTCATAATATTTTTCTATGGCGGGCAGCGCGCAAATATCTTTACCGCGAAGCAAAAAGTATGGTTCCTCATTTGCCACGCATTGTTTAATCATTTGTATCGGATTCTTCATAGCTATATAGTTTTCAGTTATTAATTCGTGAAAATTCGCGGACAAGGAAGGGGGCGGTATAACTGTTGGTTTCTGCGGCGATAAATGCTTCGGGCGTGCCGGCGAAGACCAGCGAACCGCCTGTACGTCCACCTTCCGGCCCTAAATCAATAATATAATCGGATGATTTGATGATGTCCATGTTATGTTCGATGATGATGATGGTATTACCTTTATCTACTAACCTGTTCAGTACGCTAAGCAATACGGAAATATCTTCAAAATGCAGTCCGGTAGTAGGTTCATCAAGTACATACAGGGTCTTTCCGGTATCGCGTTTCGACAATTCGGCAGCCAGTTTCACACGCTGACTTTCGCCTCCCGACAAGGTTGTCGAAGGTTGCCCCAATTTGATATATCCTAATCCTACATCCTGTAACACTTTGATCTTATTCAAGATAGAGGGAACGTTCTCTAAAAACTCAACTGCCATATTGATGGTCATATCCAGCACATCAGCGATGGATTTGCCACGATAACGTACTTCGAGTGTTTCACGATTATAGCGTTTGCAATAGCAACTTTCGCAAGGAACATACACATCGGGCAGAAAATTCATCTCTATGGTTTTATATCCGCTACCCTTACATGCCTCACACCGCCCACCCGACACATTGAATGAAAAACGTCCGGGTTTGTATCCACGAATTTTCGATTCCGGCAGTTCTACAAACAGACTTCGAATATCAGCAAACACGCCGGTATAGGTTGCCGGATTACTGCGCGGCGTTCTGCCTATTGGCGACTGGTCAACATTGACGATTTTATCGATATGCTTTACGCCTTCAATCGACCGATAGGGCAGAGGCGCTTCCAAAGAACGGTAAAAATGTTGACTTAAAATGGGTTGCAGCGTATTTCTGATCAGGGTGGACTTGCCGCTTCCTGAGACGCCTGTGATGCAAATCAACGTACCTAACGGAAAGTTTACATCTATATTTTTGAGGTTATTACCCGATGCGCCCATCAGTTTTAGAAAATGACCATTCCCTTGTCGGCGTGAAGAAGGTATGTCGATGGACTTATGTCCGTTGAGATAGGCAGCGGTGAGTGTATCGGCTTGTATCAGCGCTTGCGGCGTTCCGGCGAACACGACCTCTCCGCCAAGGCGTCCTGCTTTCGGGCCTAAATCAACAATAAAATCGGCGTTGAGCATGGTCTCTTTATCATGTTCCACGACAATGACGGAGTTGCCAGTGTCTCTCAAATCTTTCAGCGACCGGATCAGTCGCGCATTATCCCGTTGATGAAGACCAATGCTGGGTTCGTCAAGGATATACAATACATTGACTAACTGACTGCCTATCTGGGTAGCCAAGCGAATACGTTGGCTCTCGCCGCCCGAAAGCGAGCCCGAAGCGCGATTAAGCGACAGGTAATCAAGCCCCACCTGCAGTAAGAATTTCAGTCGCGTGCGTAACTCTTTTAAAATCTCGGCAGCGATGGTTTGCTGTCTTTGCGTCATTCTTTTTTCGACCGTCATCATCCATTCATAGAGCTCAGAGACATCCATCTCCGACAGTTGTGCAATATTTTTCCCATCAATACGGTAATGCAACGCTTCCTTATTCAACCGCTGTCCGTTACACTCCGGACATACATCGGAGCTGATAAACTGTTCCACCCACTTTTGAGCTGTTGCTGAAATATCATCTTCCTGCTGCATCCGTATATATTTAACAACCCCTTCATACGACATCATATAGCTTGAGTTACCGAGCGATTCCTGATAGATTTGTAAACGTTCATCGGTTCCATTCATGATTTCGTTCATGGCCTCTTCTGGTAAATCTTTGATGGGTGTTTTAATTGTCACGCCATATTTCTTACAGAGCGCTTCTATTTGCATAAATATTGTTGAACTCCTATATTTACCCAGCGCGACGATGCCGCCTCCATAGATGCTTAGCGATGGGTCGGGTACAATCTTATCCAAATCGAGATTGTTTACCGTACCGATCCCCTTACAATGCGGGCAGGCGCCCTGTGGCGAGTTAAAAGAAAAATGGTGCGGCGCCGGTTCACTATACGATTGTCCGGTCAGCGGACACATAAAACGCCGACTGAAATAGCGTAACTCTTCGGTTTCGGCATCCAACAGAACGACAAGACCGTCCCCCTGTTTCATGGCAATCCGTAAGCTGTTTTTCAGGCGTTGTTCGTCGGTAACCGATACGATCATTTTATCGATCACCACCTCAACATTGTGCATCTGATAGCGGTCTAACCGCATACCGTACCTTATCTCTTGCAGTTTGCCATCCACTCGCACATTGAGGTATCCTTTTTTATGTAACTGTTCAAACAGTTCGCGATAATGGCCTTTCCGGTTCCTGACGACGGGCGCAAGGATGTATGTTTTACGGTCGCAGTAGTCCTTCAGTATCAGTTCAACAATCTGTTCTTCGGAGTACTTGACCATTTTTTCGCCACTGAGGTATGAAAATGGTTCGCCTGAACGGGCAAAAAGCAGGCGCATAAAATCATACACTTCGGTTGTCGTGCCGACAGTTGAGCGTGGGTTGCGGTTGGTCGTCTTCTGCTCAATGGAAATAACTGGGCTTAAGCCACTGATCTTATCCACATCCGGCCTTTCAAAATTGCCGAGAAAGTTACGGGCATACGCCGAAAATGTTTCAATATACCTTCTTTGACCTTCGGCGAAAATCGTATCAAAAGCGAGCGACGATTTACCGCTGCCGCTCATTCCTGTGATCACCGATAATTTATTTCGGGGTATAGTTATATCAATATTCTTCAGATTATGGACGCGCGCTCCAAATATTTCGATTATTTCTCTTTCCATTGCTAAGAATATTGCGTCCATAAGGGACATATATTATTGAACAACCCATCGAGTGTCGTGTACATACGAGTTAGAAGAATTATAATAGATTTTGTTTGAATCAGGAATTGAAATCTTATATTTCACGCCTCCAGTAAGCAGTTTAGTGTCTATCAACCAAGGATTAAAGAATTTCAGGTCATAATAAGTAATTCCATGTTTTTGGGCAAAAGCTGCTAGATCGGGAATATCCTGTTCTACAACGACTTCGCTACAATCAATTGGTGCATATAGATTTTCTGCAAACAACACAAAACCATATTTATACGGGTTTTCAAAAATCAGTTTTGCGGCGAAGATTCGATAGGGATACCGGATTGTTTCTTCTACGAAGTACAGGTTCAACGCCGATGATTCTTTTTGTTTAGAAATCTGTTCCGACATACGTCCCATACCGGCATTGTATGATTGGGCAACAATAATCCAGTCGCCGTATTTCGCGAATGCATCGCGAAGGTATTTACAGGCAGCTTCCGTAGATTTAGCTACATGACGCCTCTCATCGACTGTGGCTGTCACTTTCAACCCATAGTTTTTACCTGTACCCTCCAGAAATTGCCATAATCCTACTGCGCGAGATGGTGAAACGGCTTTCGGGTCGAGGCTACTTTCAATGACGGCAAGATATTTGAAATCATCGGGGATGCCATTGGCTCTTAAAACAGGTTCAATAATTGGAAAAAACCGATTCGCACGTTTGATCAACAACATCGTCGATGAATGATAATAGGTAAAACTACTCAGTTCGCGGTCCATGCCTTCATGCATTTGATAGCGTGACAGGTCTATCTGTTTCCCGCAAAAGCGAATAGAGGCAGGAACTTCGGGCGAAGCTGTAAACGACAATACCACCGGCGCTTCCTCTTTGACAACAACAGAATCGCGGGAGGCAAACAAAAAGTATATCCCTGCGCAGAGCGCAAACATAAAAATCCACCCCAGCAGCTTGCGCCATCTCTGCCTGCTTCCTAAACGAGAGGAAAAATTTTCCCCCTTGGGGGGAGCTATAGGGGGTTTATTCATTGTCGATTTTATTTGAGCGGAAAACGTTGATGTCGCCGCGTTTTGTACGTTTCTTTCCATCGGTTCCGGTATATTCAATAAGATAATAATAGGCGCCGGCCGGCACGTATGCGCCTCTGTACATGCCATCCCACCCTTGAGAAGGGTCAGTCCAATGAAAAATCTCCGTCCCCCAGCGATTAAAAATCCATCCCTGAAATCGGACAACCGATTTATACCTGACCTTAAAAATATCGTTGATGCCCGGCGTTGTCCCCGGCGAAAAGGCGTTGGGTATCGTCATTTCCGTTTCAGTAATGTCAATGCGGAATGAATGGTTTTCGTCATCCTCATTAGAACAGGCGCCTGTGCGGTCGTTTACATCTAACCGAGCAATGAAGGCGCCTGCACGGTTGAAAGTATATTCCAAATCATTACCATTGTACTGAATCAACATTTTATCGGGTTCGTCTATATTGTATATTTTCCAAGCAAACCTTGCGGCAACTGGTAAATTGGCAGACGCTATAAACCTGAAAACTGCAGGCGCGCATAATTCATCTTCTGTTCCGGGTACATTGCCTGTTCCTGCTGACACAAGCAATGTATCTGCATACACCTGAATCGCTTTGGCCTGATAAGGTATGGAGATTGATTTCTCAACGCCAAAATGACGGGCAAACAAATCGCCTTTGAGCGTCAATTCCGTATCTGCCAACAACATCGGATCGTCTGAATGAAGCGGAAACGTAGTTGAAAAAGGATGCGAAGAAAAAGTTTTTGTAAACGACAGTGGCAAAAAAGTTTTTAGCGTATAGTCCCACCTAAGTGTCTCGTAACTCAATTCATACGTGCGGTTTAACCTTGTCAGTGTACCAGCGGGGGTATAATAAATCATCTCCGGCGCATCTGCATCTCCATCAAAGCTGATAGCAATACATTCATCCACATTTGGCGCTAAACGCATGTTGCGTATAAAAAATTCATACTTACTGTAATCGATGATCCACACGAAATTATTCATCCCGATGTTTTCATTCTCCTTCACATAATACCCGTACCCTTCGTCAGGGTTCGTCACGAAAGAGGTCATTCCGTTCTGTATTGAAACGACTGGTTCTGAATCACCGAGCGCCTGTGTCCGATAACGATACCACTGATGCGATGCCGATGACGAAGTATATGCAATCTGCACGCCTTCAATGCCGTACACAAGATACGCCTGTGTCCTTCCTGCGGTATTATTATCGGCAAGCAGCGGAGCGCGTCCTCCGCTAGCAGTAACGTTATAGTTCTGTGTAAAAGCCGAAAATGCCATCAGCACAAAAGCGGTAAACCCGCCAAATCTTCTTTTTTGGTACTTCTCCATATTAATAAACAACTGCCAAAGGTACTAATTCTATCCATGAATGAAAAGTTTTTTTTGATTTTCGCTCAATATGCACTATATTTGCGCCCAATAAACACTTTTTTAATCATGAAGAAAAATACTCACTTTGTTTTATTTTGGGTGTTTTATCTCTGTACGACCGTTCTTTTCGCGCAGAATAACCGGCCTGTTACTAATAACGTACAAGATATGGAAATATTTTATCACACGGTAGATAGCGGGCAAACGGTTTATTCGATTGCTAAAATGTATGATGTGATGGTAATAGATATTTACAGGTTAAACCCAAGTAGCGAAAAAAGCATTAAAGCAGGCGAAAGATTAAAAATTCCACAGCGACGATTCGAAGAAAAAAGTATTCTTAATGTGCAAAGAACGAATAATGTTAATAATGTTGCCCAGACAAGTAATAACGATGGTTATATTATTCATACCATACTGAAAGATGAAACCTTGTATGGCTTAACAAAAAAATATGGCGTTAGCGAAGAACAAATTTATAAAGCGAATCCTGGCTTGACAAGTACAAATTTTACTTACGGAAAAAACTTACGTATTCCAATACCGGGACAGCAAAAACCGATTGCCAATTTGCAACAAAAACCGATTGCAGAAGTAGTTGTCAGAAACGGGGTAAAAGAAGTATATTACACGATTCCGGAGGGTGAGACAAAGTATAATATTTGCAGACGATTCAAGACGACAGAAGAAGAATTATTGAACCTTAATCCCGAATTATCCGGCGGATTGCGTATCGGTATGACGATTCGTTTTCCTTTAAGAATCAGCGAAAATGAGTTGCCGAAAGGTTTCACGCGGATAATAGTTCAGCGTGAAACGCCTGTCGAGCCGGTAGTTAAACTCAAGAATGCTGCAAAAGTAGCGTTGTTGCTTCCTATTGACACAGATAATCCTATCCTGACTACCACAAAAAGACGGTTCATTGAATATTATGAAGGATTTCTTTTAGCGGCTGATTCTCTGAAAAATCAAGGCAGGGAAATCGAATTGTTCGTCCGCGAAATAGGAGAAGGAAACCTGTCGAAAACCCGAAAATTATTACAGAATGAAGGCAGCGAATTACAAAATGTCCACCTGATAATTGGAGGCCATTCTGACGATCAAATCAGTAGCGACCAAATAAAGCTGATCGCCGAGTTCGCTAAACAAAACAGCATTAAGTATGTGATACCTTTTTCAAGAAATGAAGTAATAACCGACAACCCATTCGTATTTCAAGTAAACACGCCACCTTCGTACCTGATAGAAAAAGCTGCTAACGCCGGCGCCAACCTTTTTGCAAAATACAATATTATTTTCCTCGACACCAAAGAAATTGAAAACCAGACCGATTTTATCATAGCCTATCAAAAGGAGTTGAAAAGTCGAAACATTTCTTGGAAAGAAACTACTTATGATGTCGCTACTTTTGAGGAGACACTCCTTTCATTACTCTCAACAAGTAAACCGAACATGATCATACCTCTTTCCCAATCCCTCACTGCCCTGCATAAAATAAAAACTATCCTTAAAATGATCGCCGATTCGAAACCGGAATATAACCTCACTTTGTTCGGTTATCCTATTTGGCAAACGTATATTATTAATCCTGATTGTAGTGATTGTTTAGATATTTTTCATGCGCTGAACACCTACATCTTCAGCTACTTTTATGCTGATAATATCCATTCGAGCGTAAAATCGTTTAATGATACTTATAAATCTTGGTATAACAAAAGCCCGATGATCCCATCGTCAAAATCTCCAACTACAAATTTTGCCTTATTAGGTTTCGATACCGGAATGTTTTTTTTAAGCGCAATTCAAAAATATGGCGTCGCTTTTGAGGAACTCCTATCGGAACATGTCTATAAAAGCCTTCAGACAGGATTTGACTTCGAGCGCCTTTTCGAGGGAAGTGGTTTTATTAACACAAACATTTTTATTGTTCATTACCACAAAGACTATTCCATTACCCGTTCTGAATATAAATGAAACGAAAACATTGCATCATCCTGTTATTGCTCAGCTTGAATTTGGTTACCCAGGCTCAAATAATCATCACGACGCCCTACGAACTTTCAATTGGAGCATCGGGGGGCGCTACCTTTTCATCTGTTACTTTTAGCCCACTTGTCCAGCAAAATAAGAAGACTGGCGTTACCATAGGCCTTACCGGACGTATTACGATGGGCCAGTTTGTTGGACTACAGCTTGAATTGAACTTCGCCCAACAAGGGTGGAAAGAAAATTTTGAATACCCAGAAGAGACAACAGAAGGCGAAACTAATCCTTCGCCCCACATTGAATATTATTATAACCGATTGTTAAATTACGTTCAACTCCCTTTCTACACACATATACAGTTTGGTAGTAAAAATGTGAAAGGTTTTATTAACGCTGGGCCGCAGATCGGTTTCATGACAAGCGAATCGACTAAATCGAATCTCGATGGCGGGCAACCCGGAAGAGTAAACATGCAACACAATATGCCGGTACAAAAGAAATTCGACTGGGGCATCAGCGGAGGCGGAGGGATAGAAATACGTACCGGCATCGGCTATTTTTTAATAGAAGGCCGTTATATGTATGCCTTAGGCGACATTTATAATTCCCGCCGCGAAGACCCTTTCTCGAAAGCATCCTGCCAGACCATCTCCGTTAAAATGACCTATCTTCTTCCGTTTAAGTAGCTACGGGTCACGTCTCACACGCGTACATTAATAATATTACTTGATAAGAATATCTTCCTTATTAATTTTACGCTCGCAATAACGGCATTTAATAGTCCCCAACTCCTTATCTGTCACATAAAAATGAGACATCATCGGCTCGTTATTGGTGATACACTTAGGATTATTACATTTGACCATCCCTGTAATCTCGTCGGGAAGCGATACATTTTTTTTCTCAACGACTTCATAATCGCGGATGATGTTCAAAATAACATTAGGGGCAACCAAAGCGATACGGTTGATTTCATCCTCTTCGAAAAATTTGTCGTCAATTTTAATCATCCCTTTCCGACCCATCTTTTTACTTTCTAGATTATTCCCGAAAGTAATACGATTATCCATTTTATTAAGCCCTATTAATTGGGCAACCTTAAACAAATGCTCGGGCGGAATATGGTCGATAGCCGTTCCGTTCTCTAATGCCGCAACCTGTAATTCTTTTTTCTTCATATCTATTAATCATTAATCATTATCCCTAATACGTCGCAGAGGATTGCTTCGCGGGTGAACAGGCCGTTGCGCGCCTGTTGGATATAATAGGCTTTAGGATTATCATCCACATCATAAGCGATCTCATTGACGCGAGGTAATGGATGAAGAACACGCAGGTTCGGTCGCGAATTATCCAGCATTTTGTTATGCAGGATATACACGTTCTTCACACGTTCATATTCCACCAAATCGGTAAAGCGTTCCTTTTGTACCCTTGTCATATACAAGATGTCACTTTGGTTGATAATTTGCTCTGAGAATACCGTATGTTCTTGGTATTCAATATGATGTGCATTACAAAAGTGTCGCTGGGCATCAGGCATTTTCAATTCATTAGGGGCGATGAAATGAAAGGTAGGATTAAAATGAGACATGCCCACGATAAGCGAATGAACGGTTCGACCGTATTTCAGGTCGCCAACCATCGTTATCGTCAGATTATCAAGCTTTCCCTGCGTTTTTTGGATCGAATACAAGTCTAACAATGTCTGAGAAGGATGCTGATTGGCGCCGTCGCCCGCATTGATGATAGGGATGTTTGTCAATTCGGAAGCATAGCGGGCAGCGCCTTCCAGATAGTGTCGCATCACGATGACATCCGCATAATTAGCGACCATCAGGATGGTATCTTTCAGGGTCTCACCTTTCGACGAGCTTGTCGTTGAGGCGTCCTGAAAACCCACAACGCGACCACCTAACCGGTTGACAGCAGTTTCAAAACTTAGCCGTGTACGGGTAGAGGGTTCAAAAAACAAGGTGGCTACCACTTTTCCTTTTAAGAGATGCTGATTCGGGTTTTCTTCAAATTTTTGTGCATTACCGATGATGCGTAATATATCATCCTTTGTACACTGGTCGATAGAAACTAAACTTTTCTTTAACATAATTATTGGTTTGTTTAGCCGCAAAAATAAAAAAAAAATCATTAATCTCCTATATGTCGCAAAAATTGAAAGCATTATTCGATCGAAAGATCGAATAATGCTTTCAATTTTTCGACATTGGAATTTTTTTTACTCAAATATTCATACTTTTCAGCGGCGGTATAAATCATTTCGATTTCTTCTTTCTCAACGATGTGAATATCCATTTTGATCTGGTTATTGTTGAGTTTACTGCTCAGATATCTTAACAGCCGGTCGCTGCTGTTAACAATCTCGTCTCTTTGGCTGGGGTTGTAGACGGATATTTCAAATGACGGGCGCTCTTTTAGTTCGGGCTTACAGTTGATCAGTGTGTTTTTGAGATGACTTTTCTCTATTGTCAGACTTTCAGCATATTCAATCCAGTATTTCACGAGGTCTTCCTGTGAAAAATCACTGTTTGCATCTTTCAGCTGCAAATTGTATAATGAGGAATGGCCTGTTTCTTTTTCTTTTCCCAATGTTCTTAATGAGGTGGTACGATAGGTGGATTTGGCAGGGGATTCGGTAGTCGGTTTTGGATTGATTGCAGGAAGAGGAGAGTCGGCGGGTTTCGGATGGTAGGCGGTCGATTTGTCGCTAACCTGTGCCCTATTCTGATCTGTCGTCTGTTGTTGCGCAGGTACGAGCGGCTTAATCAGGGCTTTTTTTTTTCATTCGCATCGGCGGGATTTTCTGTAATTTGGCATATCTGGATGAGCGTCAGTTCCAATAGCAACCGTTTGTTGCGACTTTGCCGATAGTTAAGGTCGCACTGGTTAGCAAGGTCTATCGCTTTGAAAAGCAGTACGTCGGAACATTGTTTGGCGGCTATCCTGTAACGCTCGCGTAAAGACGCTCCTACTTCAAACAGGACGAGCGTCGCTTCATCTCTGCATACTAATAAATTCCGGAAATGCGACGCCAAGCCGGTGATGATATGCTGTCCGTCGAAACCTTTTTCGAGTATTTCGTTGAGGATAAGCAGACAAGCGCGTATATCGACTTTAAGGATAGCGTCCGTAATTCGGAAATAATATTCGTAATCAAGTACGTTCAGGTTGTCGATCACCGTTTGATAGGTGATATTACCGCCGGTAAAACTGGCTACCTGATCAAAGATGGACAGCGCGTCGCGCATACCGCCATCGGCTTTTTGCGCAATGACGTTTAGCGCTTCAGGCTCGGCTGTAATATTTTCGCACGAAGCCACATATTGCAGTCGCTCGATGATATCATCGATCGTGATGCGGGTGAAGTCGTATATTTGGCAACGCGATAAAATAGTGGGAAGCACTTTTTGCTTTTCTGTGGTGGCAAGAACGAATATCGCATAATAAGGCGGTTCTTCAAGCGTTTTCAGGAAGGCGTTAAACGCTGACTGACTGAGCATGTGAACTTCGTCGATGATGTATACCTTGTATTTGCCTATCTGGGGAGGGATACGTACCTGCTCTGTCAGCGAGCGAATATCGTCTACCGAATTGTTTGAAGCGGCGTCAAGCTCGTGAATGTTATAGGAACGCTGTTCGTTGAACGAACGACATGATTCACAATCGTTACACGATTCGCCGTCGGACGTTAAATTCAGGCAGTTAATTGTCCTGGCAAAGATGCGCGCACATGATGTTTTGCCGACGCCACGCGGGCCGCAAAATAAATAGGCATGCGCCGTTTTACCACTTAAAATAGCATTTTTTAATGTGACAGTCAGCGACTTTTGTCCGACTACACTTTTAAATGACGAAGGCCTGTACTTTCTTGCCGATACAATATAATCTTCCATTTTTCATCAATTTGACTACAAATATAAGAATTATTTCTTACTTTTGCACAAAATACGCAATGTTATGTCGAGAATTGTAGAATTTTACAAAAAATATCTGGCCGGAATTAATAAATACTGGATCGTTACCATTCTGTTTCTTACTGTTACGCTTTTTATTGGCGACAGTAATCTGTTTAGCCGTTATAAATACGACGAACGGATTCGCTTTCTGGAGAACGAGATTAACCGTTACCGGAAAGAACTGGAACAGACTAAAAAGAAGATTCAGGAACTGCAGACCGACAAGGCGGGATTAGAACAGTTTGCGCGCGAGGAATACCTGATGAAAAAAGAAGACGAGGATATTTTTATTGTTGAAGAATGAATCGGCAGTTACGCAATTATGTATTTATGTTATCGGGTATGCTGGTGTTAACAGGCGCAATGCTTTACATTACTCGCTGGTATTATGCACCGTATATATTTTCTTTCGGCGCTGCGGGCGTTACCGTGTGTTTCATGACGGCGCCGTATAAACATTTGAGTTTTCGCTTTCGTCGCCTGCATCGCATCAATGTACTGGCCGGCGTTTCACTGGTCGTGTCGTCGGTACTTATGTTGCGCAGGAAGATGGAATGGGTTGTCTTTCTGCTTATTGCGGCATTATTGTTTTTATATACCTCATTTGTCAGTCCACGCTCCGGGGAGTAATTTATTTTTTAAGTCGTGGAACACACCGGCTGTCAGCCTGTCTGTGATTATTCGAGCGTCTGGTAGACGGTATTGAGGAATTTTTCCCATACATAAGTGTCTGGAACACGGTTTGTATATAACAGGATAATCATGTCTTCAATCGGGTCGATGATATAGTCGGTGTTTGCCATGCCACCCCAACTGAGCGCGCCGGGCGATACCATGGGCGAGGCGCCGTTGATGGCTTCCCATGCCGTACTTTCACCGGCATAGATTTGGAATCCCAGTCCGAAGCGGAAATTATCATCGCCTCCGCCCGGATGTTCGAGCTGGTCTTTCGACATGATTTCGATAGTACGTCGTCCGAGTATGCGCTGGTTGTTGAAAGAGCCGCCATTGAGTATCATCTGACAGAAACGGGCATATTCTTCTATATTGCCGTTCAGACCTGTTCCACCATTTGCAAAACGCCTGTCTTCGCCAAACGGGTATCGTCCGCTCCACATTTCTACCGGCGCAATTTTTCCGGCGCTGTCGGCACGGTAGCAGGTGACGAACCTGTCTTTGTATTCCTCGCCGTAGTAATATGCCATTTCCTTGATGCCCAGCGGTTCGAAGATGACTTCCTGCAAGTATTCCTGTAAAGGTTTACCGGAAAAATACTCTACAAGATATGCCCAAACATCGGAAGATGGATGATAGTTCCATTTCGTTCCGGGGTCATAAAGTAAAGGCGCCTGAACGAGTTCCCTAACATACTGTTCGAGCGTTTCATGTTGCCGTGGCGGCGTTCCGCGTGGCGTCCGGCTACCGGCGATGCCCGATGAATGTGCAACGACATGCCGGATTAATACGGGTGATTCGGCTTTTCGTGTTTGGGGATTGAAAGGGTCGCCGCCGGGTATGATAACCTGGTCGGTCATTTCAGGAATGTATTTCGACACCGGATCGTCGAGCTGGAATAATCCCTG